>Ga0316214_1000013_pt1 | contig 23440 bp, 11 predicted proteins | sample NRE4metagenome_FD_207797 | JGI IMG/M metagenome (GOLD analysis project Ga0316214, IMG submission 207797) | Spruce roots microbial communities from Maridalen valley, Oslo, Norway - NRE4 | ecosystem: Host-associated > Plants > Roots > Unclassified | place: Norway: Oslo | collected 2017-09-15
AATAGTAGAATTTAAACTGAAATTAGTAGTAGTATAATTTATAATTTAAAGTAAAATAAAATAAACTAAAATATAATAAATATAATAATGTAAAATAATGTAAAAATATACTAAAGTAAATAATAATGAATTAAACTAATGTAAATTAGAAAGAAAATAAGATTAAGTTTAGATTGAGTCTTGTGTAATTAGTTTCACTTAGGGGAGAGTGATATCGACTAGAGATAGAGATATAATTACAGTTACAGAGAATAGATAATAGAGAAAGAACAGGGTCTAAAAAAACTTTAAAAATAACTCTAAACTTTAGTTACAACCTTGCTATCTTGCTTTTGTTAACACTCCTACTTGCTTTAAATCTTACAATTTTCTTGTTTGCTTTAAGGCTTTACTTCTTTAATAGTTTGGTTTAGAGTATTAAGACTTAAGAGTTACATGCTTTCTTACAATTTTGCTTGCTTGCTTACAGTCTTCAAATCTTACTTGCTTAAATTCTTTAAATCTTTTTATTACTTGCTTTGGCGATCACCCTTGCTTGCTTATGTTACTCTCTCTTTCTCTTTTTTTTAGTGTCTCTTTTCTTTTCTAATGTTCTTTTTAAGACTTTCCTGCTTGCTTTCTTGCTTTGTAAAAGTTTGTTCAATGTAAGTTTTCTTTGTTTTTTTTATCGTCTCTCGTTCTAGTAATTCCTCCATTTTTATCCCAAACTCGAGTCTCAAAACCTCAGTCTTCAAAAAACCTCCATTTTTATCCCAAACTCGAGTCTCAAAACCTCAGTCTTCAAAAAACCTCCATTTTTATCCCAAACTCGAGTCTCAAAACCTCAGTCTTCAAAAAACAATGTGAGTTCTCTTCGCTAAAACAACAAGTAGGCAAAAATGTAAAATTGTAACTTGGAAAATGTTTGTTCCATAAAATAGCTATTTCAACAACATTGGTAATTTCTGATTCCAAGGGAATTTCTTCCTTCGTCCCTACTTAAAAAACTAGCGTCTTCTGGGTAAATCGTTCCTAATTAGCACTGTAATTCATCTTTGCCCCTAAATAATATAAGTATGTATAACAAAATAGTAAAAAAATATATATTGGCTAAGGCCATACCTTTAATTAAAGGTATATGTCTGTTCGCTATTATAAAAGCAGTATTAATGTGTTCGATAAGCTTAGTCGGATTTGTTATATGTTATATTCGTTTTCTCCTGATCTTAAAACTCTATATTGCCTACGGTCTTTATACCCTTCTTTGAAAGATCTTTAATAAGTCCATGGGATTAGTCTTCGGTCTTTACCTAAACCATTACCCCTACGTAGGAAATACTTTGGAAATTACTTAGGAGTATACATTGGAGTATTATTGTGAGTATTTGTTAGTACTTTATTTAAGTTTTCTTTAATTATCTCTTTGTGCTGTTCCTTATTAAAAATTTAGGTCCTGTTTTGTTCCCATTATTAGAGGACTGTTTAGCTTTATGGGACTCGGTGGCGCACTGTTTGTTTTTATGCTGTTTTTGTTTGTTGTTTTTTTCAACTCTTCTTGAACAATTTAAAGTTTTGTGTTACAATTTTTTGTTGTTTTAATTTGCCTCCCTTATTAAGTCCTACTCTAAACCCTCTCCTTCCCATTTAGCGCTACTCTGTTATTCTTTAAGCCCAAACAAAAAAGTGTTAAAATTTTGAGTACTCTGTTATATAAAAACCAAGGGAGGCAAGAGGCAAGGGTTCTACAAATCACAAGCGATGGTAGCAATTGTAATTTTTGTTAGTAATTAAAGCTGCTATTTTTGTATTTAGTTTGATACTTAAAGAAGAACAAAAACAATAACAAGAAAAGAATAATAATAGATGTATTGATAAAATTTAGAATAATTGGGTTAATTTCAAGGTTTTCATTAGGTATTTATCCAAGAAAATATTTAGATTGTAATAATCCTTTGACAAAATCATTTAATTTATTATTTTGAAATGCTTTAGGAAGTGGAGGTAATGCGAGTTCTGTTTATACCTTGTAGTTGTTACAAATTCTATACATTCTTTACCATTTTCAATAATTATCTCCAAGCTATCCCTAATTTGTTTAATAATTTTATTATGAGCTTTTAATAAATATCCTTCATCTTTAAAGTAATTTTCAATAAAGGCCCTTTTAACTTTACTTTCTAAGAATTCAATATTATTTGGTGTACTAGCAAAACAATCGTGTATTGTATAAAAAGGTATTTTATCTGTTTCAGAGAAATATTTAATCAAGAAAGGAACGTTACTTGCAACTAGAAAATGTATAAAGTTAGGCATAAAAGATCTTAACATTTTTACTTTATCTATTTTATCTGTAGGTATAGCAATTGTTATAGGTTTACTTCTTTGGATTAATTTTATTTTTTTTATAGCTATAGCTTAGCTTTAGATTAAATTTTTATTTGTTGATAATTTAGTTTCAATCCTTCTGGTGTTTACCAATTTACAGGTAAATTCATTCTATTTAAAAGATTAATAATATTTTTTCAATAAATAGTTAAGGTTTTTAAAGAAGTAATATATTAGTGTCTACACTGCGTGGATTATTCTAGCATACTATAGTATTATTTGGTATAGAATAGATAGTACAATATAACAAACTAATATTAAGAATTAGAGGGCGAATTCTCTACCGAGTATTAAGGCACTTGGATAGGTAGTCAATAGTATTTAGTCTGTAGTATTTAGTTAATTAGTATTTACTTAGTATTTATTAGTTATTTTAGACTTTATTTAGTTTATATATTTATTATTGCTGTAGTTAGTTATCTACTTAGGTATGTATGACTTTCTACTGCTAATAATTCAGGTTATAGTACTGTACTTAATTGTTTCTATATAATTAATTCCCTAGTTCCCTCGCAGTTACAACCGACTTAGTAATTAGTTAATATTATTTAATTATTTATTTAATTTATATATATCTGTATTATTTAGTTAATATTATTAAGTTAGTTTCTATATAAATTATTTATCTAGTTCTAGCATGCTTAGAGACTACTCAGTCAAAGAGTTAATAGTTATTAATTCAATAGTATTTACCCACTAACCTCATTATTTAGGCTTTATTAATTTAGTATTGAGTTATGAGCATTTGTTTTTAGTATTGATTAATTAATTAGTAGAACTATAGCTCGAAGTCTCTTATGCACAGAGACTAGCCGTATAAGTTAAATAGTTAGAGAGTAATTAGTAAATTTAAAGTAGTTATTTAATTATTAATTATTTAATTAATTATACTTCCTGTTATTACGCCTGTTATGACTGACAAAAATCTATCTTTATTTCTTAGTAATTTATTTATTTTTAGATTAATTCATTGTATATTGTGAGTACGCCTTCTCTATCGACTGCTCTTGTGTACACAACACTTAGTTAATTAGTAAATTAATTATTTCTGTTATTCTATATTACTTTAGTTAAGATATTATAATAATTGATACTCTTAGAATACAACAATACTGCGAAACCTAGATTATCCTTAGTTCGTTAGGACTCAATGTCCATCTCATTAACATAATGATTTATTCTTTAACTACTGTATAATTATATATATAGCGCCAGGATACTGGCGGTTAATGAATTACTGTTATTTCTGGTTCTTTATTTATTATTTATTAATAAATTAGTGATTAATTTATATATTACTGTTAATTTAAATATATATAGGGCTCTAATTCCTCTTTAGACTCACTAGACTCACCATATATTTTAGTATTTAGTCTGTAGTCTTAATCTTTACTGGATAGTCAGTAGTATTGAGAGAAACTAGTCTCCTTTAGGAGTAATTAGTTAATTAGTATTGAGTAGTTTAGTCATTAGTAATGAGTCAGTAGTCATTAGTATATTTTATCTCTCTAGATCGTCGCATGCCACAAGCTGCTCCTCAAAGAGTAATTAGTTATTAGTATTTAGTAATTATTTATTTTATTTTATTTAGTTATTTAGTTATGATTTTATTTAATTATTGTTGATAGTATACCTTCAGGTTATTACCTTATTCTAGTTCTATTTCTTATTAATTTAGTTAATTATATATTAATTTCATTGTATATTGAGAGTTAGCAATATTTAGACTGCGCCAACGAATAACGCTAGTACTTAGAATAATTTAGTATTTAATTAATTATTTATTTAGTTAGTTATTAATTTCTGTAGTTAGTTATTAATTTCTGTAGTTATTATTTACTTGTGTCACTAGACCTAACAGATGATTATGGATCTTTCAGTATTTCATATTAATTTAGTTCTTTCTTATTTAGTTAGTATTTTAATTATATCTAGTGACTCGCAATGCTATACTGCTGCTCCTCACAATTATGTAGTTAATTAGATAGTAGTACTTAGTAATTTCTATTTTTGTTAGCTACTTCGTTCGCATCCCTAAGAGACTGCTCCTCACGAGTTAATACTATTTATTATTGATTATTTAGTAGATACTCACCTAGTAAAGAATAATTATTAAGTAGTGTTTAGTTATTAGTAACTACTCAATATTATTTATTATGTAATCTATAAAATAGTCACTACTCATTAGTATGTAATTATTAGTAATTAGTCTTTAGTATTAAGTATATCTCTCGTTTCGTAGCATGAAAGGCTGCACTCACGGAGTTAGAGACTATTTATTTTAATTTAATTTTTTAGTTTTCTTTCTTACTTACTGAATGAATATTATAATAATTAATTGATACTCGAAACTATCCTTAATATTAATAGTAATACTTTAGATTATCCGTACTTAGTAGGACTACTAGACTCCCTCCTCACAAGTTAGTTAGATGTGATGATTTTAATTTATTTCTGTTAGTTATGGAAGAAGATAATTAATTATACTCGAAACTATACTTACAGTAATACTGAAGAAGTATACAAGAGATTATCAATAGTTATAGAGGACTAAAGATATCCCAAGAACTAATAGTTATATTTATGAATTACTTTTTTTATTTAGAAATAAAATACAATTATTTAGACTCGCAGCTATTCTTCAAGAATACTTACTCAGACAATAGATTATCCTTATTGAAAGGAATAGAACTCACATTCATTAATAGTTAGATTTTATGTTTGAATTACTTTATTTAGTTAGGCAAGAGAAATACAATTATTTATACTCAAAGCTATAGTTGCGCAGCTAGTATTACTTATTAATAATAATAGATTAGCCTTAATTATAGGGGACTAAAATAGTCCAACTCACTAATAGCTAGTATTTTTTTGTTTGTTTTTGTGCTTTAGCATTTTAATTTAGTTATTTAGTTCTTATTTTATGAAAGAGAGAATAGTATAAGAATACTCGTAGCTATACTGCAAGAATAATTTAGAAACAATAGATTATACTTAGTTCGTCTGGACTAAACTACCACTCTCTAAGTACTGAGTTGTACTTAATTTATTTAATCTATATTTATTTATTGAGGTAGAATATAATAATTTATACTCGAGGCTATACTTAAGAATTCAAGAAGATTAATAGAATAATATCAGTAGTTCGTCCGGTTTTAAAAACCCACTCAAGAACTATAGAATTTATGAATTTTTATTTAATTTTATTTATTGAATTATGGAATTTCTATCCCAATCTCCCCGTACTGCCCCCTCGTCGTCGTATTAGAACCAGAGACTGAAATGGACAGACTAGTTACTTTTCTTTATTTTATAGTTCTATAATCAAATTTATACATATAGTTATCTCAGACTGCACTCGAACTCCGACATTGGGACAACAATAAAATAGAATCCACACAAGAAACCTACCAACATTAATAAGTTAACTCGCTTGCTCTAGGACTAGCACCCTCACAGAGTTAATAATCAAATATCGTCACTACCGTCACTACTACATAAAATAATAATCCTCAAATATCTATTCTACTTCATTCCTTCCATCCTACCTTTATTACTGAAATTAGTTTAGATAGCTCGCACCACACAGACAATCACTTACTTTTAAGTTAATTTATTAATTTTGTTCCTAACAACTGACCAAAGACTGCGCCTCCACTAGTTTCGTTACAAAGAGAAGAATTCTAACTTCTACTGCAATAACAGAAATCTACCTACTAATTTGACAAATAAAAAGGTAATCACCTTATAGCTTACACCATACAAATTATCTTTAGTCTGTAGTATTTGTTATGTTATCTTTATCTGGGATATTGTGTTATGTTGGTTAGTAGTTAGTAGTCTAGAACATTCTCGATCCTAGACCCTCTATCCTCTCCCTCTGGCCTTTAGAGAATTGGTACTTTAATTATTAATTTTTAATTTGTATTTGTATTTATTGAAATTTAATTTATTGAATGAATTATTATTTATTTATGAAATTTTGGATGACTGTCGACTAACCTAGATTGCCCTAGATTCTGTTAGTTTAGTAACTTAGTAACTGTATGTTAACGTTTAGTTAGTTAAGTTAATTAGTCTTTATTGTAAATTAGACCTATCAAGAAAACACAGAAACCCTAGAGGTTGATTTAATTTATTGAATTAATTTTATTTTTAACTTGAAGTTTATTTTATGTAGAAAATTTATTGGTTTACTAGCGTAATAAACACACAGACTGCAGTTTCCCCCCTATAAGTATATATTATAGTCTCTATTCTATTCTATTCCAATTCCATTCTATTCTCTATGACACAATATAGAAATGATTAAAACAAATAGACAAGGAATCAAGTGAAGATAGAATTATCTACAATACTTAGTTATGTTGTTATTTATTTTAGTGAAGTTATAGTAAAAATATAGAAACCTAGCACTGTGAAATTGATTTTTTTAACTTTAAGTTTGTTTAATTTATTTTTAATTTTATTTAAATTTAATTTTCTTTAATTAATTGTTAATTTATTTAGTTAATTTAATTTAGATTATTTGATTAGAGGAATCACTGTAGACATCCAGACCTGAGGCTTAATCCCACACTGTATTATAGACTAGTTAGAACTATACTTAGAATAGTTATTGCGCGATCCTCTATCTACTCCACACTCAAAGAGTTTAATTGGTGAATTTAGTTAATGAATTTGTAAGTTATTTTATTTTTTTTGTTTTTTTATTTATTTAAGTTGTATTTATTTAATGAATGATTACTGGATGTATGAAAATTCTTGGAATTATAGCGACTTAGAAAGATACAGACTGACGACTACCAAGTTGTATTTTAACCTTATAATAGTAATTTCTGTAAGTAATTTAATGTGAATTGATTGTTTATTGTAAACTAATCGAGACCTATTACTGGAAATTAGTGAATTAATTTAGTTTATTAAGGTTATTTTACTGAATAATTTAATGAATGATTAAATTTAAGTTACAGTATAATATCGTAACCTAGTAGCCGAAATTTAATTTTAATTTATTTGGAAATTTGTATTTTTGTTTTTTTATTCTTACTCTGACACTTACTATTACTTTTACTATTAATATATAAAGATATTCCCTGAAGGAATAAATAAATTCTTATTATTGATTACAATAAGTCCACCTAAACTACCAAATTTATATTCTATCTTATTAAAACTTCCCTCTTATTAAACTTACAATTAAACTTAAACTTAAACTGAAACTTAAATTTATTTTAGTAAGAGGAGATAAAAGCATGAATTTACATAGGGATATCCGCACCACTATGGATTATTTCCTAATAGAGCGCTTGTCAAGTATTCTTAGAGATATAGCTAATTGCAGCGCTCACTGTTGAAACATAATTAATTTTATTAGATATATTATTCTTTGCTTTGAACACCTATTTTATATCTTTACTTTATTTAGATTTAGATAAGAATTAAATGAATTCCTTAAATTTGAGTCTCTTCTGTTCTGTTATAATAGATAGTTGTGTGAGGGTTTATTAGATATAATACAATAAAGTACTCCCTCCTTTTCTTGGATAAGATAATTAAAACTTAGATTTAATACATTTTTTCTTTCTTTTTAAGTACTTCTTCTTCTAAATTTAAAAATTTTTTGTTTAATAATAGATCTTCTATTTAGTTATTTATTTTTATTTAGTTATGGCTATTTATTCTTTATTTTTAGGGCAAAGGAAAATAAACAAGTTACCCTATATACAAAAAGAATAAATAATAGAGGTAGATCTTAGTGTTTGCTGGTATGGATGTATAGAGGTTTATCTACACTACTCTACACTAAATTTTCTATTTTTCTTTAACTCGCTAATTCTTTGTTTTTAATTAGTACAGCTGAAGAAATACTAAACAAAAGTGATACAAAATACAAAATAAAAAAGTATTAATTATATATATATTTATTTATATATGGTAAAATGCCAGAGCCACGGTTGTATTAAGTAATTAAATGACAAGAGGTGTTATTTCCCTAAAGGGGTGTGGGTAATTGTTATTTGTATAGTTAGATAAAATATAATAGATATATAATAGATAATAGAGGAATGGTAATAAAAATGAATATATTATATTACCCTTGGCATATGGATTAGAATAATAAGGGTCAAAGAAAGAAAACAAAACTAAGGAGTTTAATGTAATGTAATGAATAATTAATACCAGACATATAAAGGTAGAAACCGTGTAACAATACTTAGGTAGTATAACTTACTTTATTAGATTAGGATTATAAATAATAATTAGAAAGATAATCAAATAATAAGAATAAGTTTCTAAATTAAAGAAAGAGAATAAATAAAGTACCCCCTGGCTGATGAGGGTTTATGTTTTGTCTTAAGGGTAAGTATAGATTAAGTTGTTATTGTTTGCAATGGTAATATATAAATTTTAGCTTTAGCGCAGTTGTACAACTTAGCTTTTAATTTTTAGCTTTAGCGCTTTAGCTTTTAATTTAGTAGGACTGGAACTCTGTTAGTTTAGAAAGATATTAGGGCTTCAGCCTGTTGCTAGGCTAGTTTAGTTTAATTTTGTTCTTATATTGTGTATTCAATCTGTGACCTGTACCTTTGTACCAGGGCGTGAGCACTGCAGAATAAGAAATAATTTGGATTTACTTAAATTTGAGTTTTTATATATACCCTATGCCATCTGTGTATAAAATAATTAACAATAACAAAAGGAATAGAAAATAAAAATAAAAATAACAAAAAGCATTGTTGTATTAGGTTTAAAGGGGTTTATTTAAATAAATATTATTGTAACAAAAAGAGGAAAGTGTAGCAGCGGTAGCTATGGCTAGATACTCCTAAAGCGTGGAGCCTCGCTGTTAAAATTTCTGTTACTTTAAGCTAGGGGCGAGCCTTGCTATTGGTTTTTTATTGTTTTTGCTTTAGCATTTGTGCTCGTGAGAGTTCTGGCAGTTGTACAACTTAGCATTTAGCATTTTGCTTTAGCATTTTTTTTCTTTGGCTTTAAGCTCAGAATAACCTAATCCTCTGTACATCGTTATTAAATACAAAAAACTATATTTTATACCGTTATGTGCTGAAGTATAATAGTCTAAATCGAAAGTTAATTCGTAACTAATAACGAGACTAAGAAATATATTAAACAGCAAGGTAATAGCATTGATAACAAATAATAAAAAGAAAAAACTATTATTAAATTTTTCTATTCTTATTCTATAATAATCAAATTTTAAAACTGTATCTTTATTTAAAAATCTTGTAATGAAAGATATAAAATAATTATTTGACAAGAACAATTTGTTAAACAATATAAATATCAAGATAAGAACTGAAAATAAAATTAATAAATTTAGAATAAATTGATATCTTATCAGTTCCTCTAAAGGACTTACTAATTCGGGAGTTTCTAATACACTAGACATTAAAAATTCTGAAGGACTTGGTACTCTATCTGGAACTATTTTATTTAAAACATCGGTACTAGGGTTTTCTCGACTTTTATTTAAGATTGCTTCTCCTATTCCTATTTTTGTAGAAGCGCCTACGACTACCGCTGTAACTCCAGCTGCTGCTATTTTAGGAATTATAGGTAAATTACTTTTTAATATTGTACTTGCGGCACTCCCTGCAGCGGCGGCTACTCCTAGATTTGCAACGGCCTTTTCAACACCCCGTTCTACTCCTTTATCTACTAACTCAACAACTTTATCTACAGAATCTTTTCTTACGTGGTAGTATTTTTCCTTGTCAAGTTCTATTTTTCTAGAATTAGTCTCGGTGTTCGTATCGGGGCTATTCGATGGAATATTTGTACTAGTCCCGGCGGATTCCAATTTAGTTGGCTGACTATTTCCATAATCCGAGTCGTCACCCCCATCACAATAAATTGTATCAATTAAGCTTAAATCATAGTATCCCAATAATAAAAACATACCTGTCATTAAAATAATAATAATAAAGATGATAAAAAAATGAAAAAATAAATCTTTAACTATTTCAATGAACCCTGTTTTTGAGTGTTGTTTTGTATTTAACAAGAAAAAAAAGGCTAAACTAACTAAAAAAGGAACCATAAATTTAACAAAACCATCTCTTAAACAAATAAACGTGCAACCAGCAATAAATAAAACGAAAGTAACTAGCGAGATAAATTTAATTATCCTTAACAAGAAATTAATAAAAGTGGAATTATTCATATTTTTTATATAAATATTATATTTAATTTATAGCTTTACTTTAACCGCTTTATCATTCGAGCTTTATCATACAAGCTTTATCCTTGAATGTTCGGTGTAACGATCTATAAAAACTCTGTACCATATCCATTATTGGTTGGCACATTGTATCGATTTTATTGTTATTGTTATTGTTATTGTTATTATTATTAATTTAATTTAATTTAATTTTATTTTATTTTATTTTATTTTTAAAAACTCTTAGATCTTTAACTAGTTAACTTACCACACATTAAGTAATAGTCTTCTATCTAACTCAACTTGGTCTAATTTGGATTCTCCCTAAATCCTATAGAAATGTTGGATTTAAACTATTTTTAAGTTTAAGTGGAACCTTTAATTCTTAGGTTATTTAAGAATAAACCTCTTTTTTAATATATTTTAATCAAATTTCTTAGTTACTTTTATAATCATAACTAATATTTTTAAGATTAATAAACAAGTTATTAGTAACACCCTCCTCCGAATAAACTAAGATGTAAGTATTCTGTTATTTTCCCCTTTAAATTTCTTATTACATAGTCAGTGTAGATTAAGAAATAGCTGAAATAATTTAAGGTAATGTTCTGTAATAAGATATCCTTTTTTAATTCTGTTTGCCAATACACTTATAATCTAACAAGCCTCTATACTTTAACTATCCCTAATCTAAGGTACCCTGTTATATCACTTTTCAAGGTGACATCTCAAACTATATTAATTAATTTATATTAATCTCTCCAACTATAAGGTAGCGTAAAAAATTGTGAGCTCCAACACCTAAATAGTTCCACTCCTGTATCTGTCCATCGTTGAGACAGGGTGTAATAAACTGACTGTATTGAGTCTCAACATCCATTCCACTCTCAATATTTTTGTGTGCCTACACCTGGACTAAAAACTAGCCCTATTTCACAACCTTTAGTACCAACCCTATATCTATATCCCTCCTCCGTAACATAGGAGTTATTAGTTATTCTTTATTTTAGTACTTTATTTATTTATAAAGTTATTACTGTCGGACTTCTTACTGTTTCATGATCCTGATTAATTAATTCTGTCTGTAGTGATTAATTGAGTTATTTCTTTATTTCTTTAGGAAAACTTATAGTTTCTGGCTTTTTGGAATACTTTTATTACTTCAATATTTAGTTATTTCTGTATGAAATTAGTTATATAATATTTTCTATCTCTCAGGACCTCGCATTCCACTTAGAGTGTTCTTGTGTACACAACACATAATTATTTAGATAAGTAGTACAGACTTCTTTATTCTTTAGTATTTAATTAAATTATTTCTGTAGTTCTTACTTTAGTTCTTACTTTAGTTCTTACTTTAGTTCTTTATATAATAAGTTCTACACCTACACACTAAACTCATACATAGAAACCTTACATTAGTACCAGAGACTGCTCTTAAGAATAACTAGTACTATTACTATTATCTTTAGTTCGATCGGACTAACAATCCTCCTCACTAACCTGGTGAATTAGTATTTATTGAATACTTATTATGTATTAATTATTTTATATCTGTCACTAGACTTCCAGTTAGTTGTTATTACAGATTCTATTTGTCAATATTTCTGTATGAATTTATTTATAGAATAATTTAAATATATCTCACTACTCGCAATCCTCTACGACTGCACACAACTAGAGTTATTTAGATAAGTAGTATTTAATGATTAATGATTTATTTCTGTCTGTACTTAGTTTCTTACTTTTATCTATCGATCTATCTTACTTACTGACTAACTTACGTAGTGACTTTCTATTTGTTCTTTATGTATTTCTTATTAATTATTTATTTATATATAGTTTAAATATAAATTATCTATCTCGAAACCTCGAGAACACGAGTGCTCCTAAAAAGATATGTAGTATTTAGTCAGTAGTCAGTAGTCAGTAGTCAGTAGGCGGTTACTCAGGCATTCGCTAGTCTTTAATCAGTTGTCTTTAGAATTGATGACTTAAATACTTAATTAGTTATTAATTAGTTTATTTAGTTATTTCACTAATACCTCACAGTTATTACATATTCTTAATCGTGTTCTCTATTAATATAGTTATTATTTATTTATAAATTCTATCTATCAGCTGTTCGCCGTTCTCTACCGAGTGCTCACTACACGGATCTGTACTCAGTAGTACATAGTTAATTAGTCATTCATTAGTCTGTAGTATTTAATTAATTAATTTATTTCTGTAGTTATTACTTAATTAATATGATACAATAAAATTATACTCAACGCATACTACACGAGAATTAGGAATCGTTAATACTAGCAGATACTTATCTAAGTAAAACGAATACGAAAATCCCTGTAGAATGTTCGACACTAAAGTGTCAACTCACTAACAGATTAGTTTATACATTATAATTATTTCTATATTGAAACAGCTTTATTGCGATTATTTAGTACTTAGTTCGTTAGTACTTTATTTATTTTATTTATTTAGTTATTCATTAATTTAGTTAATTTATAATTATATATTAATCTATATCGGGACCAAGCAATCCTCTACCGACTGCTCTTGTGTACACAACACATAGTTAATTAGTTACTTAGTTAATTAGTATTTAAATAATTACTATCTATCTTACTATCTTACTATCTCTTCTGTATTTATTTCTGTATTAGTTAGTTATCTAGGATAAATTATCTATCTAGGGAGTTATCAATCCTCTTAGAGTACTAACTCCCCTAGATAATTAGAACATAGTTCTTTAGTATTTAATTAATTTATTTCTGTAGTTCTTACTTTATTTAATATAAGATAATAATAATAAATTAGACAGATACTCCGCCATAAACAGACGGAGACTCGTACTTCCTACATTGTTACATAGAAGCAGAGACTTAACGAGACTTAACAACAATAATCACACAATAATTGTAGAATATCCTTAGTTAGTACAGGAATCCATATCCCTACTCCCTAACATAGTGATTTAGTATTGACTTTATTTCCTTATGTCTTTATTGTTTAGTTCTGTATAATAAAGTATACTCACAGCATACATCACACATACTTAGTAATCGAGACATTAGTAGCATAGAATTATACAATAATAAAGTACTAGTATCCAAACTAGATCGAGACTAGTTATCCCACTCACTAATCTTAGTTATTATTGATTTATTTAAGTAGGGCTTACATATTTACTACTATTTAAGGGTTAATTTCAGTCTCTCTGTAGTTATTTATATTAATTTAGTTTCTAGATAAATTCTATAGATCTCTAGTTCGCTGCAGTACAGTAGACTGCTTACTCATAGAGTAAGTTAATTAGTATAGAGTAATGTAGTATTTAATTATTTAGTATTTAATTTAATGAAATTCTATCAGTAGTTATGAATTATTGAAATTATATTTATTTAGTTATTAATATAGATCGCTCGTGATCATCAATGACATTCACTTAGTGATTGATAATTTTATTTTAATTCTTTATTTAGTTATGATTTAATTATTAATTAATTCGTTCACTACTCCTTAAGTTATTACTTAATATTTCAGTATTTCTTATTAATTATGTATTTATTTCGATTTATCTATATTTTAATTATATATAGTGACAACAATCTCTATAGATCTCCTCAGGAGATAAATAATTAGTCATTAGGAATTAGTCTTTAGTATTTATTGTTTAGTATAAAATACTTGAATATTAATTTATTCTTTCAGTATCAATTACATTGTGACCGCTTTCAGGATTATTTGTTTATTTATGTCTGTAGTTTTTTATATTAATTTTAGTTATTTCTATATAATTTTCTATCTCTAGGGAGTTCGAATTCTCTACCGAGTACTGAGTCACCTAGATCAGTAGTCAATAGTAAGTAGTAATTAGTAAATAGTCTAGAATCTTTAGTATTTAGTCAGTACTCATAGTCTATAGTAGTATTTAGTCTTTAATCATTAGTATTTAATTAATTAATTTAGGTATTTACTTACTAGATGATTGACTATCTATCTATCTTTATTAATTATGTTTTCTCTCTAGGAGATCGCAGTCCACTTCGGAGTGCTCCTCAAAGAGTTAGTTAGGACTTTATTTTATTTCTGTAGTTCTTACTTTTCTTTACTATAGATATTAGAATAATTTATACTCCACGCATACTACAACATACTTAGGGATATAATTACAGTAGTATTGATTTATCTTAAGAATAACTTACACGATTATCCCGCTAGTTAGGACAGACTCGAACAGACTCACTCCTCACTAATAGTTATTAAGTACTGTATATTTATTTCTGTATTGCATGTATTGCATCAGTTTATTTAGTACTTTAGTTTAAGTATGTCTGTAGTTATGAATGAATTTACTTATTTATTGAATTCTTTATATATATTGGGAGTCGCTGTTCTCTAGACAGCTCAGTCCCATAGTTATTTAGATAAGTAGTATTTATTTAATTATTCATTATTTCTGTCTTTAGTTAGTTCTGTATGAATTTAGTTTCTATATAATTTATTTCTCTACTTCAACCGCACAACATTTCGACTGCTCTTGTGTACACAACACATAGTGAATTAGTCTGTACTCACTACTCATTACTCAGTACTCAGTATTCTTTAGTAATTAGTCAATAGTAATTAGTCAGTAGTATTTTAGTAATTAGTCTTTAATTTAATTCAATTAGTACATTAGTTCTGAATAATAATATATATTTTAATTATATAGGTTCACTCAGTAGTCCAACAGAATGGACACCTCACTCTTGTGTACACAACACATAGGTATTTATTTAATTTAATTATTTAGTTTATATCTGGAGTTATTACTTGACTGAATAGAATAATTGATACTCGAAGCATACTATTATCAGACTGCGGAATGTTACAGTACTACCAGAGAGTTATCTACATTACTAATACTATTATCCTTACTTCATAGGACTACAAGAGTCCCTCTAACTAATAGTTAGAATTGATGAATTTAATTTATTTATTTCTGTAGGGAATAGAGTATATAATAATGGATAATCGCAGCTATAGACAGTAATAGTTAGTACTACAATATAATATCCTTATTCGATCGGAGTATATAAACTCCCTCTAACTAAATTAGTACTTGGTTGAATTAAATTATTTAGTTAGGAAAGAGAAAAGAGAAAATAATTATTGATACTCGTACCTATACTTAAGTAATATTGAATACACAATATATTATACTTAATTCGTAGACCACTAGACCCACTCACTAACTTAGAATGTTAGAATGAGGAATTTAATTGAATTTATTTATAATTATGGAAATAGATTATAAAAGATACTCGAAACTATACTTAGGTTATGTAATACTTTATAATACATATATTTATCCTTAGTACGTATGACTACTTCTGTCCAACTCACTATTTTGATAGAGTTTAGTTAGTTATGTAAGAGTGATTATAAATATTAATAAGACTCGAGGCTATAATTCAAGATTCTTAACAATATTATTTAGTATTTACTATGAAAACAAATATAGATTAAATATATGATAAAGATATCTAGGACTCGCTCTGTCTAAAGGTGCTCACCTATAATGGTACAGTATTTGTTCTAGATTAGTTGTAGTGAAAATTAGTAGTACTTATATTTGCGCTCTCATAAATAAAATAAGATAGTAATTTAATTATTCCTAGGACTCGCATTCCTATTACGAAGGCTCTCCTAGAGGAACTAAAGTAGTACAGTATATATTAGTGAATAGTAGAATAGAATCATAGTAGGAAAGTTAATTGGAGAAATATATAATAGTTTATCCTTAGTTCAATCGGACTAATAGAGTCCATCTCACTATGTAGGAATATACTATATTAGCTGGTTAATATTATTATAATTAGTCAGTATTATTAGGTGAATAGATTAGTAGTAGTACATATATTTGGAGCATTCTATATAATATAAGTATATCCCTTACTGCGATCGGACTACCGGACTCCTCCTCACTAACTAGAACATACTAAATTAGTTTGTAATATTAATATTATTAGTCATTATTCTGGAGAGAAGCGTATAAAAAAAGATTAGTAGTAAGGAGATTTGTAGCTTGTAGGTTTTATAAAATAATAATAGGAATAGTAAGAGTAATGAAACTATAATAACAAATTAGTATAATTTAGTTAGTGAAGATTAATAGATTTAGTAAAGTATTATTGAAGAGAATCGTACTACTGTTGAGTAGAAGTAAAGATATTTGCAATATCATTAAAATGAATATTATTTAATTTATTTCTCTCTAGGACTAGCTTGTATATAGACTGAACCCTAGAGTAAGAAATAGTTATTTATATTATATAATGTACAGTATTCTTCTTATAGAATAGAAATAGTGATTAATAATAGAAAAAAGATGCGAGCTCTTATAGAAAGAATATAAAATATATATAATTATAACTAGGTTTCGCATACTCTAAAGTAAGGATAATACAATAGAATACAATACAATAATATACAATAATATATTTAAATTAAAGATAATATATTACAACCACTTTAATTACTCCGCGCTGTACTACAAACTTGACTAGGATAAGGTAAAACAAACCAACAACAGAAAGTAAAGTTAAATCATAAAATCTTCTTTCATCCTGCAGATCTTTTTATGCTTAGTGACTTTAGAGTGTTAAAAACTAAACTTAGTGTTATTGAAAAATCCATCGCTACACTAGGGAAACCTATTAGATTTTATCCCGCTTTAGCGGACGTTAGGGATAGTTTGTTGTTAACACCTCAAGGGGCTAAGATTTTAAAGGATATAGGTAAACTTTATGAAAAAGACGGTGAGTTCAAAAAGATTGAAATTGCTTCTTAAGATATAATAAAATTGAGTAACTTATTAAAGAGAAACAGAGAACTCTTTATTAAATATGCTCTTAAATATACTGAAATTACTGTGAAGCATGCAACAGCAATGAAAGTCTTTAATAGAAGCGTTAAACAATTAGGGATACCTAAAACTCTATCAACCATTAGGAGAAGCTATGTTGCCAACGAATGAACAAATAACTTAGACAAACACTTATCCTATCAAGTATCCGGTGAATACCTTATGAAAAATGCGGATGAATATAAAACACCCCAAGGTCTATTCGCTACTAAAGACGTAGATGTCCACAGGTCTTACTCCATAGCACTTTACAAGGGTGGGCGAAATGAGACTTTCATGTGCGAAGTAGACGAAAATACACATTGATTTGACTATGATTTTACTTAAGCTTACACCACTGCTCTTATCTATATGCCATTACCTGACTTCCATAACGCACATTTAGTTAAGAAGGAAAAAGTAAAAATTTGATCAGACGAACTACTTATGAATGGATATTTAATGGCCAACTGTGACTTCCAGTTTTCTTCTAATACTAAATATTAATCAATACCATGCTACATTGATAAAACAACTACGGTCTACCCACTACAAGGGTATTCTTTTTTAACAGGACCTTAAATCCTTCTAGCAAAGAAACAGGAGCTGAATTAACAATGAAATCAGCATTCTATGTTCCCTACGTTCCCTACGTTCCACCGAAAGAAAAGTTTAATTCTATAACAAACGAGATGGAATCCTTAAAACCTTTATTAAAAATATTTAAAGATATTCAAGGGTGCGCCAGCGAAAAGAGAATAATCTAAAGGTACGTTCAACATACAGGATGTATAAATAATTTGGAAAGGGTATTTATGGTAACGTTTGCAGAGGGAAATCTAAAAAAAACAACAAAACAAAAAAAGAATTACGATTCTTTAACTAAAACATCAATGAGAGTGACTGCTACAAAAATATCTAACCCTATCCTTGCTTCGTGAATTACTGCATTCATTAGATAAGTGATCTGGGATTGCTTACATAACAATCACAAATTAGGCGGACCTACAGGAGTAGTTTCAGTGACAACTGATAGGTTTATTACCAATATCGGAGATCTTTAAAATAAACTACTAACTTTACCTTCTAATTAAATTCTACTGATTTCTAAGTATAGAGAACTGAGAGACAAGTTGTAAGGAGTTAAGGTTGCTATTGAAATAAAACTTAAGCTAAGGTGTTATTTCCTGAACGACTATCTTACTATTTGGAATTGAAGGAAGTCTGGAAGCAGCTATTAGGTTCCAATTAGTCGGGTTTGATAAACAAGAAGTAATTAACCTATTTAAATATACTTTAACATCACCACTTAATTTATTAGAGTTTACGAGAAATTCTTTAAGATCTCCTAAAGATATTTTTAACCAAGGGGGTAATGTTACTAAAGTTCTGATGGTGCAAACGTTTAAGTTATTCAACGATAACAGGAGAAGATTTATTGAACAGAAATGTTAAAGCTTCTTCGTCGACGTGCTAGGAGTAAAGTATTACTTTATAGTGTGCTGTTAAGGGACATCAATCATTGTAAAATTTGACGATTCCTTAGTATTTTCCCCATTACCTACTTTTTAACAAAAATAATACAAACCGTTCTAAAACTAAATAAAAAGTATTCTAGATGTAGAGGTAAGGTTTTTATTAAGGGTTACTATGCTTTTAACCATACATTAGGATTAAAAGGTTCTGAGTTAAAACTTATGAAATATATTATATTATTTATTTATGCCGCTAAGGCTAATTAGGATTTTAAGATATCTTTACAAAGAGTTTCGAAATTAAAGAACCGTAAATTAATATGAAGACCTGTTACTCATACTAAAGAAAACTATGATTTTTGTAATTACATAAAAATTCTTTATTCTTACTTTAGGGTTGATTTATTTATGAATTATTTTTATTTTTATAGCTAAAAACCTACAATAAGTGGTAAATTATTTACAATTTTCAGTCATTTCTTGCGCTTTGCATAAATTACAGGTCTATTTGCATTAATGATTGTTTTCATAGTTTATTTCCAGTTCTGAAGAATAAATACGTTTTAAATTATTAGTTTTTTAACGTATAAAACTTGTTTAAATAGTATTAAAATTTAAAAATTTTTTAAAAGAGTATTATAGAATAAAGAAAGTACATTTACTATAACTATAACCTTTAGTATGTTAGACGCTAATTTAATTTATATGGTAATTTTATATTATAAGATGTTAGCAACAGCAAAATACATAGGAGCAGGTGTGGCTGGTTCGGGTTTAATAGGTGTAGTTGCATATTTTGGTACAGTTTTTGGTTCTTTAATTTTTGTTTGTTTTGGGATTATTGTTGTAATATTACCTTTAGTTTATTTAGCAGGTAGAGCTGGTAAAATTCTAGATACTGCCGCTAAATTTGTCGTTATTGCGGCTGGTAGTAGTAATTTATATAAAAATCATGGAGGTGGATCAAACTCGAGTGACGATGACTCAGACAAAGATAAAGACAAAGACAAAGATAAAGACAAAGACAAAGATAAAGAAAAACCAAATGAAGATAAAGAAAAAGAAGATAAAAAAATTGATAATGACACTAAAAAAACAAATGATTCGAACACAGATGATAATACAGCACCAAAGTAATCAATTGATAAACCATTTTAAATTAAACACAAATATTAAAATAACTCAATCTTTTTTTTTTAGTTTTATATTTTCTAATTTAAATCTTAATGTCGATGATACGGCGTCAAATTTAACACAAGTTTCTTATGGCGTTTTCTTATTAAGTTTAGTTGCTTTGATATGTTTCCTAAATGTACTAGGCTTTATGATAAGTTATATCTTAATTCAACAGGGAAATTACGAAATAAAATATCCTAAATTAAAAAAATTTATTAATTATTATAAAAAAAGTACTTTAGTTTATGTCTCCGTAGAAGCTTTCTTATGTTTAATCTGTTTAAGTTTATTGGTTGGTTTTTCTTTCTTACTTGTTTACTACGGAATAAAAACTTAATTATTATTGATAGTTTATTAAAATTAAGAAATAAAAATTAAATTAATAATTTCAAACACTTTAAAGAAAATTATTTTTACTATTTAAACCCCTTTTACTTCATGGATTATTATTGGGGGGTTATATTATATTCTACCATACACTTTTTTGCTAGAATTTTATTTTTAGTTTTAGAATCAGATTAAAAACATTTTCCTTCCCTCGCCACAGGCCTCCCTAGCATATGCGCTAATTGCGCAAACGAGCGCAAGCAAACCCGGTGGTCGGCTGTAACTCAGCCGGTGGTCGGCTGTAACCCAACCAACAAGTGAGTATTCTTATTTAAATAAAATTAAGAACAAAAGTTGCTAAAAGTTGAGAGTAAAAAGCAAAGGTCGCAGCAAGTTACTTTAAGAAAAAGGGGTTGTGAAAAAATAAAGTTGGTTTGGTTCTTTGTCTTCTTCTTCTCCTTTTCACTCTCAACCCCAAAATTAAGATTATTTTATTTTCTTTTCTTGGTAATATTCGACCTCAGTGGCACTTCCCCTAATTTTTATTATTATTTCATTCCCTTAGTTTCCTCCCTGTGCAATTTAATTGCAAAGGACCTTTGCTTTTTACTCTCAAAGGCAACAGGGGAGGATTCTCTATAAAGAATTAAGTTAAAGTTAAATTTGTTTATTTTCTTTAAAAAGGGGTAGGCCACAGGGGAAGCATTTTTTGTTTTTTAGTTTGTTGTTTTATTTTCTAGATGTTTTAGTATTAAATTAATACTTATTCTATATTACTGTTATTAAGTATAATGGGTCTAATATCTACAAATTTATTTGTATTATAAAATATTAAGGATCTTTTTTGATTATTGATCATTAATGTATAAATTTCAGGTATTATTTTTATATTACCATCGGAGATATTTCTATGCCTGTTATTTTTGTTTAATTTAAAGATTTGTATCTTTATTCAATAAAAGAAGTTTTAATTTATTAAATGAAACTGGATTTTGTAATCCTTTAACTTTAACATATTCATCAGATGGCCTTATTCCGCCGTAAACTTTAGGTGCTAAATATCTAGCATCATCGAAAATGTGCTCAAGCTTCATATTTCCTAATTAAGGCCCAATAAATTTAGGTTCTAAAGCTTATCTATATATATTGTCTATATCTATATCAATAGAAACAGTATAAGAGAAATATAATTAAAAATCATTTCTAGTTTTAATTTTACTCATAGTTATTCTAGCGCCAGCAGTAACAGCAGCTGAAAAAGCTACTGATAAATTAAGACTTTTTTTTGTTTGTTTTTTGTTTTTCTGAGTCTAAATTCCAATCATAATCATAAAAGAATGAAACTAATTCCTTACCATTTTTTAAATCAATAACGTTTGTAATCACTCTTTGAGTATTTAATTTTAAAGTATCTTCTGTAGCTAGAATTAAAAGACTTTCCATTTTAGTGTTCAGATCAACACTACCATATAAGTATTTAATAATAACTTAGATATTCTATAATCAGGACTATTGTTTTGACTATTAACTTTAAAAGTATACAAAAATATGTATATTCACTAAAAATATTAGATTCTTCCAATAAATATCCGCATAAGATTTGTAACTTATACCCATATTTTTTAGCATTAGAATTCTATTCGGAAAATTAAGTACCAGTCCAAGTATCTATTGGTGCTACAGTTCTATAACCGTCTTTAGTTTTTAATCTAGTTTTAAGTAATGGTATTTTCATAGCCTTATGTGCATCTACCTCAATTTTAAAGAAACAAATAGTTTATTCCAGAAGTTATATACAAATCCGCTCCAATTAAATAAATATCCCCCTTCAAATACTAGTATGAGCTCCCAGAGGAAAATTAAAACAACAAACAAAAATATTTCATAGTAGCTGTGCATAGTAGCTGTGTATAAATAACCCTAAATAATTTACATCATATCTAGATATTTTTCTCCTTTTTTAAGTAAAGGTTTATAAACATCCACGCCCCTCAAGTATAACATTATTTCAGTTGATTAAATAATTTACCGACGTTTATAGAAATTTTATCCTTTTTAATAAAAATTAGATATAAATATAGCAAAGGCTAGAGAAGATTAAGTAGGATATTTTACAACTTACAATATCTAACCTAAACTTATCGAAAATATTATTTTTAAATTTTTCTATTTTTGGATATAAACTATTACAAACTTGCTCACAATATTTTATAGTATAAGCTCTAAGACTCCAATTTCCTTTATCTTTACCTTTACCTGTATAACAGAGAGTAACAGAGAGTAACAGAGAGTAACAGAAAGCTACAGACAACTACAGTCAAATTATGTGGAGCGAGCTATGTCACGGGAGCTAGCGATAGCAATAGCGAGAGTGTGATATAAAGCGAGTGGATTAGAAGGTATAAATAAGTGTCCTAATAATTTAAAAGGAATCTACCAAAGGTGCCTTGTTTAGTTTTTCGAGTAGTATCAGAGAAAAATAAGAACAAATGGTAAAATTCATTTTCTATTGTAAATTGCTATGCTTGTTTCTATTGTCTGAGATTGAGGTTCAATTTAATTAAGATTAAGAGTAAGAGTCAAAGTAAAGTAAGTGACTTTCAATTAACTTCAACAAAAATAAATTAAGAGAATAAAATATTTTCTCTGTGTGTAGTCTGTTGTATAGGGAGGTCTAGATACTAATGTGATATGTTATTATTAATCAAAACAATATTCTAGGTGTTCAGTGCGTGGGTATAGTCACAAATTAATATATTCTCCATTAGGTGGTATGCTCTGCGTGGGTGTTGATTATAAATAATATTATATCATATTTTGTATAATTAAAAATATTTTGTATATGTAATAATTAATATTTAAGTTAATAGTTAAAGTAAACAAAAATATAAAACAATAGTAGAATTTAAACTGAAATTAGTAGTAGTATAATTTATAATTTAAAGTAAAATAAAATAAACTAAAATATAATAAATATAATAATGTAAAATAATGTAAAAATATACTAAAGTAAATAATAAT
>Ga0316214_1000015_pt1 | contig 22015 bp, 15 predicted proteins | sample NRE4metagenome_FD_207797 | JGI IMG/M metagenome (GOLD analysis project Ga0316214, IMG submission 207797) | Spruce roots microbial communities from Maridalen valley, Oslo, Norway - NRE4 | ecosystem: Host-associated > Plants > Roots > Unclassified | place: Norway: Oslo | collected 2017-09-15
TAGATTTCGTACACCATGCTCTTATTTCACGCTTTTTGCTTCCTTTACAAGGATCTTGCTCTGCTAAGCAGTGCTGTAGATACTCCCTAAAGCAATAGCAATAAGTACGCACAACAGAAAAGCCAATGTAAGACTTTAATCAAAGTATTTAAATAATGTTATCATTACGGAGATATTAGTAGTATTAGAGGTGTGTTACAATATAAAAGATACAATTTAAAACCATACCTGTTTACGCCTTTTTTTCCTTTACTTAAATTAATTCAACCTGTGCTGGTAATAAATTATATTACTCTTGCTTATTATATTTCTATGCTGATTTTATTCCTTCCTTTCTTCGAAAGGAAAGATAATCAACCACAGCAGAAGTATAATTAACATAAAAAAGGCATAAGCTCAGCGTCCTGGAGAAGCTTTTTTGGTTGGCGCTTCTCATAGAACAAATATATCCTATAATGAATATATATCAGGTGAGCAGTCTGATGAGACTAATAGGTCTAGTATCTCTGTTCTAAAATCATCTATATCTTTATGAACAGAGAGGTGATTTTTGTCTTCAAATGCTAAGGATATAGGTACACTATATCTAATATTTGCTTTATTTTCTGGATTATTAGGTACTGCTTTTTCTGTCTTAATTAGATTAGAATTAAGTGGACCTGGTGTTCAATATATTGCAGATAATCAACTATATAATAGTATCATTACAGCTCATGCTATTTTAATGATATTCTTTATGGTTATGCCTGCTTTAATAGGAGGTTTTGGGAACTTTTTATTGCCATTATTAGTAGGAGGTCCAGATATGGCCTTTCCTAGACTTAATAACATTAGTTTTTGATTATTACCACCTAGTTTATTATTATTTTTATTTGCTAGTGGTATAGAAAACGGGGCAGGTACTGGTTGAACATTATATCCACCTTTAAGTGGAGTACAAAGTCACAGTGGACCTAGTGTTGATTTAGCTATATTTGGGCTACACTTATCCGGTATAAGTAGTTTATTAGGAGCTATAAACTTCATTACTACTATACTTAATATGAGAAGTCCTGGTATTAGATTACACAAGTTAGCTTTATTTGGATGAGCTGTAGTAGTTACAGCTGTATTATTATTATTATCATTACCTGTGTTAGCCGGAGGTATAACTATGGTTTTAACTGATAGAAATTTTAATACATCATTCTTTGAAGCAGCAGGGGGTGGTGACCCTATTTTATATCAACATCTTTTCTTGATAGAAACTTTATATTTATTTATTTTTTTTTTTATAATACATCTAATATTAACTGAAATACAATTTAATTATTTACATTTTAATTATTTATCGTTTAAATTAATTAAAATATCAAATAGAACAATTATTTACAACAATTCACCCTTACAAAGTAATATATTTGCTTCTTTGGTTTTATTTATCTCTTCGTTTGTATATTTTATACTTTCATCTTTATTTACTTTCAGTTTTGTTTTATTTTATTTAGATGATTTTAAATTATCTAAAAATCATTTTATAAAGTATATACAAATTATTTCTTTTATAGGTATACCTTTATATTTAACATACAGTTTATACCATGTAGTTAGTATGATAGATATAATAAGTTATGTTAACGATAAGGATAGTAATATAAATCCAGATATTGATTTTAACGCTACTGTATCTATAGGAAAAGATGCTGCTGCAGAGTTATCAAAAGGTATGCAAACTATTGGTAGTCAAATAGGATTAGGTGCTTCTATAGTAGGTATAGGTGCTGTAGGTAAAGGTATAGCTAAATCAGCTATGCCTCCTGTACAAAAAGCTGGTGTTATAGTTGGTTCTAGTTTAATTGCAGGACTAGGTCATTCTATTATCAGTAATATTAATAGAAATAAAGTTTTACAGGGTAATATATCAACTAAGAGTACAACTAGTTCTGATAGTGCTAATGATGTTTTAAACAAACTTATAGATAATACTACACCATCTAGTCCTCTAGAAAATTTACTATTCGATATAGAAGCCTTAAATTACATTTGTATAAGCTTAGTCATTATACTAATAATACAAATATTGTTTAAATTTTATTTAAAAGACAGTATAAGTTTAAATTTATCTAAAATTTTAGGTACTAATCTTAATAATAAATTGGAATATTACTTAAATATAATTTTAAAGTTAAATAAAAAAATGAGCTTTATTTATATTTGATTAATACTAGTTGCATTATTAGTAGGTTTATCCTTTTCAGGTTATGCTTCAGCTGAGCTATATAATAATAATTTAGATAGTTATATAGATGTACATACCTCACTTAGGAAGTAACCCTATTATAAATTATAATAAAACGATTAGTAAAACGAATAAGATGAATATAGAAATGACTAAAATGAATACAAGTATGGTGATGAAAAAATGTAATAGTATTAATAAGGATATTCGAAAATATAGTACTTATACAAATAAAACATTAGAAAAAGGAGAATTAAATTTTAATTTTTCTGCTTTTTCTAAAAAACATGAAGTTTATTTGCCTAATAATTTTTCGCCCTCATCTGAATTTTTAAGTTGATTTATTGGATTTACTGAGGGTGAAGGATCTTTTATTGTAAATAATAGAGGTGATTTAGCTTTTGTTGTTGTGCAAAGTACAAGTGATATAAGAATTTTACACTATATACAGGAAACTTTAGGTTTTGGTAAAGTTATATCACAATCAGTAAAAACTAGTAGATATGTTACACAAAGTAAAAGAGAAATAGAAATTATTATTAGTCTTTTTAACGGTAATCTTATATTACCTACTAGAAAAAATCAATTAAATAAATTTATTAATGGGTTTAATATTTGAGCTAGTAAAGGAAATATAAGATTAGAACCAATAGTTTTTATTGATAATTATATTAAACCATCTTTAAATAATAGCTGATTAGCTGGTTTTACAGACGGGGAAGGATGTTTTACATGTTCTATTGGTAATAAAAAGGGATTTAGTTTTAATTACAGTATAGCACAAAAAGGAGATAATAATATTATTATACTAGAACACATTTGTTCAATGTTTAAAGTAGGTAAAGTCTCTAACCATTTTGTAAAAAATGTCTACGAATACCGTATTGCAGGAATTAAAGCTTGTCTTAATATATTTCCCTATTTTGATAAATATACATTGTTAACTAAAAAATCTTTATCTTACATTTTATGAAAACAAATTTATCTAGATTTATATAATAAACAACATCTTAATACTGATAAACGATTAATTATGATAGAAAAAGCGCGAATGATAAATAAATCTAATGTTTAAATAAAAATATTAAATAAATAAAAGTTTTGGGAAAAAAAGTCAGGGTTTAACGTATAAAAATTTTAAGTTATGAAACTATTAAGACAGATGTAAAAAGATATAAGATCTAAAATAGTGAATATTAAATTATACCCTAGATTTAGTTAATGTTTAGTTATTACTACTTGTAACTCTCAAGTATATATATTTATATAATAGTTTATAAGTATATTACATATATTTTATGAATATATAAGAAAAAGTTAGTATAAACATTAGCAATACTAGTGTTAACGGTCAACGAATTTCTTATTCAAAGACCGTCGGTTATATGAGTGACCGCTACAGACTGGTTCACTGGTGGGTGTCTGAAATGATGCTTAATGTACAGTCGGTTTCTTCCATTACATAAATTTAGTATATGTAATGCACAAGCCCGTAGTTATTAATGCTAACGGTACCTGGGTTTAATACAAGAGTATCATTTTACTGATAATAAGTTAAACTTGAAGAAATGGATTTTTCGGTCATCCAGAAGTTTATATATTAATTATACCTGGGTTCGGTATAATAAGTACTACAATATCTGCTAGCTCTAATAAGAGCGTATTCGGATATTTAGGGATTTAATAAACCTTAAGCAAGTTTAGTTTAGTCCATCAGTATCAAACTCCGGGGAACCCCTAAAGCTCTAATAACCAAAGTCACCTCGGAAACTAGGAGACCGGCCTGATTAATGACTCAGGGTATGGTAATATCATTAGAGATGAGAGTAATCGAAATGGGCAATCGCGGATCTAAATCAGACGAAGTCTGTAAAAGAGCAACGAGTAGACGGTACTGGATATAGAATAAATTATTCTATGTTTAAGGTGTACTCTTAGTTGCCTCGAAAGAGGTTTATTTGTAATTTACAAATAATTAAATAAATAAGATAGCTTGGCCTGTGTATATAAAATATACATAGATATATACTATTATAACTTTTAATAAGTTGTTTGGATTTAAGTTGGGCAAAACAAATATAGCCCATTAACGCTTGTATATTGCAAATATGTTCTGCAAGGTATATATTTAGGGTCGAAGTCTTAAACACGGGTTTATGCCATGATGTCAATTGGTGTATTAGGATTTGTTGTTTGAAGCCACCATATGTATACAGTCGGTTTAGACGTGGATAAACTTGTGTTCACGGAAAAAATCTTGCTATATGCTGGAAACTTCTGTATAAGTAGTCCACTCATATTAATTATGCTAGGAAAAATCTACTTTTTGCAAATAAAAATGCCAGAACAATCAGCAGGAAACTTTAGTTTTAGTACAAAAGTTACGGCAGATACTAAAAATACTTATAATAGTTATAAAAACCTACCCTTAATATCTATTCATGTACCTAAACATAAATCTAACCTAACAGATAATGAGTTTGGTTATTTTTTGGCTGGTTTAATAGAAGGAGATGGTTGATTTGGTAAAAAACAATTACATATTATTTTTCATATAAATGATGTATCATTAGCTTATTTCATTAAAAGACGGGTAGGGCATGGTAATGTCTACAAAATTAAAGATAAAAATGCTGTTAGATATATTTGCAAAAATGCAAAGGGTATGTCTTATATTTTATCTTTGATAAATGGTAAATTTGTAAGTAAATATAAACATCAACAACTAATTAATCATAGTTATAGTAGAGATTATAATTATACTATATTACCGCCTTTAAATACTTTAAGCTTAGATAATCATTGGTTAGCTGGTTTTACTCAAGCTGATGGCTGCTTTCATATAAGTGTTGTTAAAAGCAAAACACATAAAACCGGATTTTCTGTAAGGTTAGAATATTATTTAAAACAAAATGATCTTACTCCTTTAAAACTTTTATATAATAATTTAAAAATGGGAAATCTTTCTCAATACTCCAGCGGAATATGGTGTTATAAAAGTACAGGGTTTAAAACAGCCGAACGGTTAATAGAATATTTTGATACATTTAACGTATTTGCAGATAAGTATGTTAAGTACCTTAAGTTTAGAAAAGTCTACATAATGATAACTAATGGTCAACATTTAGAAGAAAAAGGTTTAACTAAAATAAAAAGTATTGCAACTAAAGGATCCTCAGAGACAAGTACGCAAGAAATTTAATAGATTAATTTAATTCCGCATACAAATATGAGGTTGTGTTTTTAATATATTAAATTAAGATACTGTCCAATAAAAAAAATATGTATTTATAGAAAAAAATAAGACTTTTTTTATATATAGTTAATGTTATATCATCTTTATTTTTTTTTATTATGTTAGGTTTACTATATGCTTCACTTAATTAAGGTATTTCTCTTAAAACTACAGGGGATAGTGACTTAGAAAAAGGTATATCTCATTCTACCTCAAAAGGAGAAATTAAAGAAGGTATACCTAAAAAGAAGATGGAATAGCTAAACAAGCTGATGCTAAATTGTCTAGTCCTGTGGGCTTTATAATTGAACAGCAACAACTTGAGCTACCACCTATAATAGGGGATACAGATGATTAACTATTTGGTTTGACAAGAGCCTATTTCACAGCTGCTACATTAATTATTGCCGTACCTACAGGTATTAAAATATTCAGTTGATTAGCAACATGTTACGGAGGTTCATTACACTTAACACCATCAATGTTGTTTGCATTAGGTTTCGTATTTATGTTTACAATAGGGGGATTATCAGGTGTAGTTTTAGCCAACGCATCACTTGATATAGCATTCCACGACACCTATTACGTAGTTGCTCATTTCCATTACGTATTAAGTATGGGTGCTGTATTTGCACTATTCAGTGCTTGATACTTCTGAATACCTAAAATATTAGGATTAGATTATAACAGAATGCTAGGTAAAGTACATTTTTGAATACTATTTATAGGGGTTAATGTTACGTTCTTCCCACAACATTTTTTAGGTCTACAAGGAATGCCTAGAAGAATTAGTGACTACCCTGACGCCTTTGCAGGATGAAATTTAATAAGTAGTTTTGGAAGTATTATTAGTGTTGTTGCTACATGACTATTTTTATATATAGTCTATATACAATTAGTAGAGGGTAAAGTTACAAGTAGATATCCTTGACTTACTCCACAATTCTATAGTGATAGTTTACAAGCATTACTTAATAGAAGTTATAATAGCTTAGAATGAGCTTTAAGCAGTCCACCTAAACCTCACGCATTTGTAAGTTTACCTTTACAAAGTTTTTTTATATCACCTATATTATGAGCTTCTATAGAGGAAATTAAGGCCTTACAAAACGGTTTAGGTAATCTTAATAGACGTGAGGATGAACTACAAAGTAAGGAAGAGGACTTACAGGCTAAACTCCAATCATCTAATGCAGAGTTTGGTGCAGGGTCCACTCAATCTAGTACTATTGCAACAGAACTGCAGAAAGTACAGAATGATAGATCTGAGGTTATGGATAGGTCACAAGAGCTTAGTAATGAAATTTCTAGAATTAGAGAAGAAATAGGTTTAGATGAAGATGAAGTCGTCTAATCTATCCCTATTTTGTCTTTTATGAATAAGCATAGCTATTTATTTCGTTTAATTTGTACTAATCTTCATAGTTTATGCATATATTTTAGATAAAACAAGTACTTATCTAAAATATATGCATTAGGGATAAGCAGTAGACGGTTCTACGTTTTGATTGCAGATCTTAAATAAGGGGTTCGATTCCTCCATATCCCAGGCGTATTGTGTATATTTTGCAAACAAAAGATAACAATAGTCTTTTAAGTTTATGAAAGTTTATGATATGTTTTATTCTACAATAAATAAGATAAAGTAATATAAGTAAAGGTCAAGGTGATGGTGATGCTAAATGAAAAGGATGGGCTTGAAATTACATCTAGTAAAATAAGTATTACAATATTAGTCTATATACTACATAAAACATGTTTAAACTTAATAAATTAAAAGAAATTAAAATAAATTTTTTAAAGAAAATTCCTTTACGCCTTATTTATATCTTTATAATTCCTTATATATTATCTCGTGAGACAACAATAAATTATGTTTCTATTATATTTAATCCTAGTATAAGTTATTTAATAGGTTTACTTCTATTTTATTTGTTTAAAGATATTATTCTATATTTTGGTAGCGAGATTTTTAATAAGGTTTGGTATTTACTAAAAAAATCAAAAATATATATATGGTTTTTTCCCTTAAAAAAAGAAAAAATCACTTTTTCATGTTATAATCTTTTTACATTTGATACATGTAATGATTCTGACTTGATAAAACTAGCAGAAAAAATTAGGAAGATTCAAGAAAAACTAGAATTATTAAATACTTCTTTGGCTAATATAAATCCAAAATATAAAGTAAGAAGTACATTATTAATAATAAATATAGCTATTCTTACAGGTATATTCCTTTACATGTGTCTAAAATATAAAAGAAAAATTAATAAAAGAAAAGAAAAATAAGTATATGTTTTTTTGTATATAAGTTAAATGATAATAGCTAAATATATAACAATAAATGCCTATTATATCCGCTTTTCTATATTTAAAAGATATAATAATTTTAGTAATTTAAATTTATGAAGGTTTCCTTCGTACGGTACGATATATTTGAACAAATGATACAAGCAGCAAAAATTATAGGGACAGGTTTAGCAACTACAGGTTTAATAGGAGCCGGTGTAGGTATTGGTGTAGTATTCGGTGCATTAATATTAGGTGTGGCTAGAAATCCTTCATTAAGAGGTCAATTATTTTCATATGCCATATTAGGTTTTGCATTTGCTGAAGCTACTGGTTTATTCGCTTTAATGATGGCCTTCTTATTATTATACGTTGCTTAATTGTAATTTATAATAGTATATCTTGCTTAATTGCAATTTATAATAAAATACTTTATAGATTAAGTATAATTAATCTATAAAATTTAAATTTTTTTTAAATACAACACATTAAGGATATAATAGTAATGGTCTAGATATGAGTTAAACACTTATATTGAAACCAGGAAAAACAAAAAAAAACATGAATATATATATAAAACTTAAAACAAATATGATTAAAGCACTCGCCAACTTTACTTTAGCTAAATTTTGTGGAGCAATATTTACGATTACAACTTTGGCAATAATTAAATATCTTATCTCAGGTGATTTTCATCTTGAATACAGTGACTTTTGAAATAATGTAGGTATTGGATTATTAGGCTGAACAATTAATACTGGTCTTATAGCTTGGTTAACAGAATACTTAGGTATAAAAGGTATTAATTTCAATCTAAACCAATTTATATTTGGTTTAGAAACTATGAAAGTTGGTGAAACAACTAAAGTTGGTGAAACATCTTCTATTTTAGAAGAAGGTAAGCCTAAGTTATATAATGCTATGGATTCTGGAGAGGAATCAACTTCAGGTAAAAAATCTGGTTCAGGTAAAAAAGGCCTTAATAGAAACAGGGATGTACGAGTACATCCTTACCCTAGAAATGGTAGACGTGCAGTTAGAAGCTGGGTTTTCGACGATGAAAGCGAAAACGGTAGTGAAAACGGCAGCAATAACGGGAGTGATAACGGAAGCGGTAGTGATACTGAAATGGAAGGAGGACCCTCAAATAGAAATAAAAATAAGAAATTAGCATCTCTTACTTCGCAAGGTGCTACTCAAGAATTATCATTAGATAAAGGTAATGCTAATTCAGTATTGCCTCCAGATCCTCTAGATAAAGGTAAAGGCATAGAAACTGCTAATGCTTCGCCAGAGTCACCTATTTCTATCTGAACTCGGGTTATCCCAGGTTTAGATCCTACTACCGTTTTTTTCCCTCAAAGAACAAATCCTGGACCTGGCTTTGCAGTACCTGGTGGTGAAGTACCTATACAGGATGAAATCTGTCAGCATATTGATTATAATGGGCATATTTTAAGTCAATTTAAAAACATGGATTTAGAAACAGCTATTCAACAAAGAGATAGATATCACTTATGTGTTCAAATTATGAGCGGTAAAATTGCTTTCGCACAAGAAGCTTTGGGTAAAGTTCCTACGATTCCTACTACTGAATACGAATTTAAACTAAGAAATCAAATATCAAGAGACTTAGATGGTCTAAATAGAGTTAAAGTTCGTTCAGAAGCTAGAGCAACTCTACTTAATTCTAGAATATTATTCATAGAAGCTCAAATTAAAAATAATAATAATAATAACAATTAATTTGGGTTTCTGTTCTTCTTTGTGTGCTTTTTTGTACACAAATAAGCAGGAATAACCTTATATTTGTCTTGTTTAATTCGTACTAATTTTAGGATAGTTAGTGTATATTTTTTATATGGTAAGAGGGAAAAATACTAATATAAAAATATATGCATTAGGGATATGCAGTAGACGGTTCTACGTTTTGATTGCAGATCTTAAATAAGGGGTTCGATTCCTCCATATCCCTACGCAAATATGTTTCTATGTTTTGCATACTTCGGTAGTCTGACTTTTGTTTTCGAATAATAGCACAGCACCGAAGGAAGCAATAGCTGCAAAAACAAAAAGCGTGATAAAAAAAATTTTTTTTTTATTTAATTCTGATATAAAATTTTTACTATACCAGAATTAAAAACAATAAATGCCTATTATACATTATCTAGCTGCGATATAAATAAAAGCAAGGCATTATGTAATAATTTTAGTAATTTAAATTTATGAAGGTTTCCTTCGTACGGTACTTTTTATAAAACAAATGATACAAACAGCAAAAATTATAGGGACAGGTTTAGCAACTACAGGTTTAATAGGAGCCGGTGTAGGTATTGGTGTAGTATTCGGTGCATTAATATTAGGTGTAGCTAGAAATCCTTCATTAAGAGGTCAATTATTTTCATATGCCATGTTAGGTTTTGTACTTTTAATTATTTTTGCTATACTTTTAACAATACCTTTAGTAGGGTGTCCTACTTGTGCACGTGAAGGTATTCCAGTATTAGTTGAAATAGGGGGTCAATGTCCTATTTGTGGTACTTGAATACCAGAGTTATAAGGTTAAGTATTAGTGTAGTTTATTTTATAAAAAACTAAATGTAACTATAAATCCTTAGTTAAGAGGTCAATTATTTTCATATGCCATATTAGGTTTTGTATTTGCTGAAGCTACTGGTTTATTCGCTTTAATGATGGCCTTCTTATTATTACACGTTGCTTAATTGTAATTTATAATAAAATACTTTATAGATTAAGTATAATTAATCTTTAAAATTTAAATTTATTTATGATACAAGGCATTAAGGATAGACTTTTTATTATTATTATGGATTGCTTAATTGTAATTTAAAGCATTATAATTCATTTATTTATGTTAATAGATATTAAAAAAAAGAAATTATACTCTTATTAGCTTAATGGTAGAGCAGGATACTTCTAATATCAGGATCCAAGTTCAAGTCTTGGATAAGAATTCTTACGTCGGTTTTAGTTTTGGTGTAATAAAGTTTATAATTACCTTAATTATTTGATGGAAATATATAATAATGGAGAACTTGTATAGACACAACCTTAGTTCATTTTAAGTATATATTACTGCTATTACTTATTATGAATAAGAGAAAAAAGTATAGATTAGCAATAAATATGGCATTTATTTGCCTTGAACTTATGTTATGTAATTATAAAGTTCTTTTTAACCCAATATTTTAATATATAATATATTTTTAAATTTAAAATATAGTTATATAATTAGATATTGATAATAAGTAAAGAAATGTTATATCTACCTACTTTAATTTCCATTATAGAAGTTTTATTAGTAACTGTCCCTGTATTATTAACCGTAGCATATGTAACTGTAGCGGAAAGGAAAACAATGGCTAGTATGCAAAGAAGATTAGGTCCTAACATAGTAGGGTACTATGGTCTTTTACAAGCATTTGCGGACGCCTTAAAACTTCTTTTAAAAGAATATGTTTCACCTACACAAGCTAATTTAAGTTTATTCTTCCTTGGTCCTATAATAACCCTAATATTTTCATTATTAGGTTATTTAGTGGTACCTTATGGTCCTGGTTTATCTTTAAGTGATTTTAATTTGGGTATACTTTACATGTTAGCGGTTTCTTCCTTAGCTACATATGGTATATTATTAGCTGGTTGAAGTGCAAATAGTAAATATGCTTTTTTAGGTTCACTTAGAAGTACAGCACAACTAATTAGTTACGAACTTATCTTGAGTTCAGCTATATTGCTTGTTGTTATGTTAACTGGTAGTTTAAATCTAACTGTTAATATTGAAGCTCAAAGAGCTGTATGATTTATAATTCCTTTATTCCCTATATTTATTATATTCTTTATAGGATCTATAGCGGAAACTAATAGAGCTCCTTTTGATTTGGCCGAGGCTGAATCAGAACTTGTTAGTGGGTTTATGACAGAACACGCTGCTGTAATATTTGTGTTTTTCTTTTTGGCTGAATATGCTAGTATTGTTTTAATTTGTGTATTAACTAGTATATTATTTTTAGGAGGTTATTTATACGATTATTTCTCTTTATTTTGAATAATGGAATATGTTGATTTTGACTACTATATTAATAATTTACATAATCCTAGTATATTGTCAGACCCTTCAATTGAAGGATTGATATATGGTTTAACTTTAGGTGTAAAATCTTGTATTATGATTTTCGTATTTATATGGGCTAGAGCTTCATTCCCTAGAATACGTTTTGATCAATTAATGTCTTTCTGTTGAACTATATTATTACCTATAGTTATTGCTTTTGTTATTTTAATTCCTTGTATATTATTTAGTTTTGAGATCATACCTAGTAATATAAGTTTATTATAATTATAATATATCTAATAATATACAATAAGCCTGTATATTATATATATTAATTGTATAATTTGGCCTGTGCTCCGCTGCTTCGCTGCTTCGCTAGAGCAGAGATAGATCATGTTATTATTTATAACTAAGATTAGCATCCATTCTATTCTTTTGCAGTTGTGCCCCTTTCGATAGGCAAAGTAGCCAAAGCATAACAGTGGCTCTTTTTACCAAAACAAAGTAGCAGCATGATAAATACCGCCTTGCTATGCTATGCAGTACTGTACATACTACTACTTTGCTTTATAAATAAGAGAAAATAAAAAATACGCAGGGAGATAAAATATGTAATGTAAATTTTATGCATTTATATTTATATATTATACGATGTTAAAGTATAAATAACTAATTAAATTTATACTTTCTTAGTATAATTATAAATATTTATACATTAGAGATAGATAGACGGTTTTACTTCTTGATTAGATATCTATAGTAAGAGGTTCGATCCCTCTATATCTCTGCGCAAACATGCTTCTGTGTTATACAAAAGCAAAAAGCGTGATAAAAAAAAATATAATACTATAAACTTTTTTAGTTTTTAATTTAAAAACTATTTTGTCTGTACTACATAGTTCTATGTGGTCTTAGTAAAGGTTAAATTTTTTATTTAACCCTGAGGGAAATTGTTTAACTTATATATAATTATCGAATATGCTACTTACATTATTATTATTAACACCTATCTTAGGTATTTTTGCTATATCTACAGGTATTTCTTACGAATTGTCTTTTTTAAATATTAAACGTATAAAAGCCATTGGTTTGATTACCTCTATTATAAACCTTTTTATTTCTTTAGTTGTATTTATATTATTTGACTTTAGTAGTAATCAATTTCAATTTGTACAAGAATACCATGAAATTAGCTCCTACGATTTTTATTTAGGTTTAGATGGATTGTCAGTATATTTTGTTTTGTTAACAACCATAATAATTCCAATTGCACTATTAAGTAATTGAAACTCTATAAATGAAAATGTTAGATCATTTGTAATTATTATTTTATTACTAGAAACTTTATTATTAGCAGTATTTTTAGTATTAGATATTTTATTATTTTATATCTTTTTTGAGAGTATATTACCTCCATTATTTATATTAATAGGTTTATTTGGATCAAGTAATAAAGTAAGGGCTAGTTTTTACTTATTCTTGTATACATTGTTTGGATCATTGTTTTTATTGCTATCTATATTAGCCATGTCTTCAATAATGGGTACAACAGATTTTGATGCTTTATATAAAACTAACTTTAATTATTCTACACAACTATTTTTATTTTATGGGATATTTATAGCATTTGCAGTAAAAACTCCTACTATATTTTTAAACACATGATTATTAAAAGCTCACGTTGAATCACCTTTAAGTGGTAGTATAATACTAGCTGCCATTGTATTAAAATTAAGTTTATACGGTATATTTAGACTTATATTACCATTATTACCTAAAGCTTCTTTAGAATATACATATATAATTTACCTTATAGGGGTTATAACTATTATATATGCTAGTTTTAGTACTTTAAGAACAATAGATGTTAAAGAACTTATAGCTTATAGTTCTGTATCTCATGCTGCTGTATACCTTATAGGTGTATTTAGTAATACCATACAAGGAATAGAAGGTGGTATAGCTTTAGGGTTAGCACACGGTTTTGTTTCAAGCGGTTTATTTATTTGTGCTGGGGGTGTATTATACGATAGATCAGGTACTAGATTGATAAGTTATTATAGAGGTATTGCCCAAGTAATGCCTTTATTCTCTATTTTATTCTTTATTTTATCTTTAGGTAATTGCGGAGTTCCCCTTACTTTAAATTTTGTAGGGGAATTTATGTCACTTTATGGTGTATTTGAAAGATTACCTTTATTAGGTGTTTTTGCTAGCTCTTCTATAGTATTCTCTGCTGCATATACTATTTATATGTTTAATAGAATAGCTTTTGGAGGATCTTTTAGTAAATTTTTTGAAGCTAATATAAGTGATGTTAATAAACGTGAATTCTTTATATTACTTACATTAGTTGTATTTACTGTATTATTAGGTATATACCCTGCACCTATTTTAGATGGTTTACATTACTCTGTATCATCATTAATATTCAATAACTAATGTTAATTTATCTTGCTCTGTGTAACGTGTAACGTGTAACGTGTAACGTGTAACGTGTAACGTGTGCGTAGCAAGACAAGGCTCTTATTTATATAGCAGAAGTGCTGCTTCGGTGCTCTTATTCGAAAGCAAAAGCCAAAGCAATAAGAGCCTCCTTCGGATGGCATAAAAACCCGACCTCAGGAGCCCAGAAAGCAATAAAAAGCCACTACACAAACTACTATAATCTTTAAGATTACTATAACTTTTGAAATTAATATAACCTTTAAATCTTTCTGTCTTTAGGTAGACGATAATGCTACATACCATAATATTTAATTAGATATAGTGATAACCAAAATCTTTAATTAGATAATGTAAAAACCAGATTATTTAATCTGATAAGGTTAAAAGGATAAACTTTTATAAAAGTTTATCGTATTTAACAAATTTTACTGCATTGATATTTCATATAAAGTTTTTACTGCTTTTATAATGCAATAAGCCTTTATAAAAAAACATATCTATTTAGTTATAAATGCTCCTTTTGTGCTTTGTTATGAGCATAAAAGGAGCATTAAAATAATAAACTACATAAGATTGTATTTAAACTTTATAAGGAATCCTATGTCAACTAATGATACAAGCAAACTTAAGGGTAAAACCGACCGGTAATGATATGATCGGTCGGTCCTTAGTATTAAAAGATTATTAACCTATTGCATCGTATATGACCGGTCGGCTTAAGTATTTCTAAAACCGATCGATCATTAGCCAATTGGTATCTTAGAAGATCGTTAATTGCATCTTTAAATGTCATTAATAAAAAAAAAATATATAGCATTGATATTTAATAATCTGAGAAATAAAGATGCCACAGCTAGTACCATTCTATTTTATAAATCAAGTTACATTTGCTTTTATTTTACTTGTAATTATGATATACGTATTCTCAAAATACATATTACCTAGATTTGTTCGTTTATTTACTACTCGTATATTTATAAGTAAATTATAATTTATATGTAGAAGTAATAAGTCTATTTATTGCTCTTGCTTTCTTACTCTTATTGCAGTGGCTTTGCATCCATTGGTCCTGTGCTCTTTTTTAAAAACAAGAGGATAGAAGTCACTGTAAAAACAGTAAGATAAGCATAGCATCTGTACATATTTCAATAATAATAAAAAATGAATTAGAATATGTCTAATTTAAACTACATAACAAGTCCTTTGGATCAGTTTGAAATAAGAAACTTATTGAGTTTAGATGCTCCTATTTTTGGGAATTTACATATCTCTTTAACTAATATAGGGTTGTATTTAACCATAGGTGCATTTTCAGTATTAACATTAAATCTATTAGCAACTAATTATAACAAAGTTGTAAGTAATAGTTGATCTATAAGCCAAGAGTCGATATATGCTACTATACATAGCATAGTGACAAATCAAATAAATCCTACAAAAGGACAAATATATTTTCCTTTTATCTATACTTTATTCATATTTATCTTGGTAAATAATTTAATAGGTATGGTACCTTACAGTTTTGCGTCAACAAGTCATTTTATATTTACATTTTCTCTTAGTTTTACTGTAGTATTAGGTGCAACTATATTAGGTTTCCAAAAACACGGTTTAGAATTCTTTTCTTTATTAGTGCCAGCTGGTTGTCCATTAGCTTTATTACCTTTATTAGTGTTAATAGAATTTATATCATATTTATCTAGAAACGTTTCTTTAGGTCTTAGATTAGGAGCCAATATTCTTAGTGGGCACATGTTATTAAACATATTAGCAGGATTTACTTATAATATCATGACAAGTGGTTTTATATTTTTCTTTTTAGGTTTAATACCTTTAGCTTTCATTATAGCATTCAGTGGTTTAGAATTAGGTATTGCATTCATACAAGCTCAAGTTTTTGTAGTTTTAACTAGTAGTTACATAAAAGATGCTTTAGATCTACATTAATATGAAATTATATTATAACATTTGTCTTTCTTGCTTCTGCGTTTTTCTTATACGTAGGTATTAGCTACCTTGGTGGCTAAGATATGTATATATCCAAGAATAGGTGATGTAAATATATTATAAGCCTGCATTAGGTATATTATTTATGTGTATGCTCTCTTGCAGTTATGACAACCTTAGGAGGGAAAGGAGCCAAAGCAAGAGAGCGTTATACATTTTTATAAATTTTGGTTCAAATCCAGATACGGGCTTTTGCTTTGTATTGATTTTCTATTGCTTTGTGCTTTGGCAGTGGCTCCTTTTGCTTCCTCTTATTTATTGCAATGGCTTAGTCTCCTCCGGTACTGTGCTCTTATTCTAAAACAAAAGCCAGAACACATAAGCCACTGCATAAGGAAGTAAGAATGAGCAGTAGTACTGCTATATAAATAAGAGCCCTGTTTCACAAAGCACAGAATAAGAGCATAGGTATGATGAACAAGTGATTAAACAATATTTATTTTGTGATACTAATAGTATAAGTATTATATTAGGATATAATACAGGAAAGTCCGATACTTATCAAATGTAAACATATAATATATGTATGTTAAGTAAAAACTTGAGTAATTAAGAGAAAATAAATAAATATTTCTATAGCTATAACTATAGCTAAATGTATAGTAAATAATGAATACTATACAGTAAAATATAGTTAATGAAATTGCAAGCTCTTTGTTAGGTTTTATTATAGTCTAATAACGATTAACAGGAACCGGCTTAAAGGTATCCAAAATAAAAAAAAAAATAGTAAATTAAAAATTTATCACTTCCTCTTATTTCTTTCCTATTACTTTGCTTTAGCAAAGAAAAGAAGAGCATAGACGTAGAAGTACACACAAATAATAAAAGAAAAAAAACTTTTTATGATTTAAGGATTTAATAGTAATGGTATAGTAATTAGTTTAGGGTAAACAGCTATACCTATAGGTTGAGTTTGATGATGGCTCTGAATGAACGCTGTCCAAGTGCTTGACACATGCTAATCGTACGTCTAATTTAATTTATAGTTTTTCTCTTATTTGGGCTATATAAGTTATAGCGTGATAAAAGAGACAAATACAATTCATTTTATTAGAAGTGGTGTACAGGTGAGTATATAACATTTTGGCTGCCTTAGAGTTAGGTTAAATGCCTTATACTTCGCAAGATAAAGGAGAGAGGTCTCCGCTTTAAGAGGACAATAAATGTTTCGGATAGGTAGTAGTTAAAGTAATGGTTTAACTAGCCAAAAATTCCGTAGTCGAGGCTGAGAGGTCGATCGATCACATTGGGTCTGAAAAAACCCCAATACGTATAGTACAGCAGTGGGGAATATTGGTCAATAGCCTAACGGCTGAACCAGCAACTTGGGGGAATGTATAGCTGCGTAATTTCAGCTAGTTATATTTGGCTGTTTAAGATATCTTAAAGAATTCTTCTGATTATTTAAGATGTCTTATTCATTTTGATTTTTTCCCGAGTGCTTTAATCAATTAATTTATCACTAATCGCAAGATTGTTATATGCGCTTTTTTTTTTACGTTTCTTTTGGCATTGCCAAAGCACCGAAATTAAAGCGTTATAATGAACAGTATCTGTTCGGTGGACAATATAATATCGATTTTATCGAGTAAAGTTCTAGATATAATACGGATTATGACTATTTTATATCTATATGTCTTGACCAAATTACGTGCCAGCAGTCGCGGTAATACGTAGAAGACTAGTGTTATTCATCTTTAGTAGGTTTAAAGGGTACCTAGACGGTATGATTAGTCTTAAATAGGATACGGTTATACTAGAGTTATATATGAGAAGGGGAGTATTTATGGAGTAGAGTTGAAATTCTTTGATACCATGAGGACTGATAACGGCGAAAGCAACCTTTTATCTAATAACTGACGTTGAGGGACGAAGGCTCGGGTAACGAACAGGATTAGATACCCTAGTAGTCCAAGCAGAGAATGATGAATGCCATAGATTAGATCTTAATTTAGTCTATAAATGAAAGTGTAAGCATTTCACCTCAAGAGTAATGTGGCAACGCAGGAACTGAAATCATTAGACCGTTTCTGAAACCAGTAGTGAAGTATGTTATTTAATTCGTAGGTACGCGAAAAACCTTACCACAACTTGAATATTATCTTTTTAGGCTTACGTCTCCAAAAAGCGAAGCAATAAGAATATTATTCTTGCTTTGCTTACTTCGCCTTATTTTTAAAGAAGTAAGCAAACCATGTGATATTATTTTTAAAGATATTACAAGCGTTGCACGGCTGTCTTCAGTTAATGTCGTGAGATATTGGTTAATTCCATTAAATTAACGGAAACCCTTGCTTTATTTGTGATATTTTACAGGTAAATTCACCCAAGCGAATTTATCTAGTGAAAATTGAAATAAAGCAGTTCACCTTTACATGGGAAAGATAATAGGGACCAAGACAAGTCATCATGGCCTAAATGTTGTGGGCGATAGACGTGCCACATATTCCTATACAAAATGATGCAATAATGTGAATTGGAGCTAATCTAATAAAATAGGATATAACAAGGATTGTAGTCTGAAATTCGACTACATGAATAAGGAATTACTAGTAATCGTGAATCACCACGTCACGGTGAATTTAATCTCAGATAGGTACTAACTACTCGTCAGGCGCCGAAAGAAGTGTGTGCAATAAGTTTGGTCTTTCTTATATTTTCATTCTAGATAATCACTTCTAGTTACTTATATGGAAGATTTTCGTATGCGTGACTTTGATTGGTGTTAAGTCGAAATACGGTTCATGTAGGGGAACTTGCATGGGATTGATTAATGTTAACAATATATAACGTATATATAATTATGCTATAATGTTCCCTCCATTGTAGCTATAAAGATTATATATATACCTGTTTTAGGCATATTATTTATATATCTTGAAGTTGTTGTTGTATCGGCCTTAAAAGGTAAAAGAGGAAAAATAGCTTCCATGCTTATTATATTTTCTCTTGTTTTTGTGCATACTTAGGTACTGTGCTTTTCTTCTAAAGTAAAAGCAAGAGGAGCCTCATTCGGATGGCATATAAAAACAAAGCAATATAACCAAAGATATAGATAAATTCTGGTTCGAATCCAGAAACGGGCTATATGCTAATAAAACTTATTAGTATATTAAATTTCTTAAATTGGCTAATAAGTTATAACTTATTAACATAAACTTCTTAAATTGGCTAATAAGTTAAAACTTGTTAACATATTACATTTTTTAAAGATGAAGATGCGCAAACTTACCTATGCGATTCGCATAGTACGAGTAGATCGCTGGGTTCTCTTAAAGATTCATTATCTTTTTAAAGGGGGCTTGAGTAAAATGGGAGAAGGATAAATTATCTTGGAAGTATGGTGCGTATATATCCTAAAGGATATAATCTAACAGCTAGGCGCCTAGCAGGAATAACCTTGATAAAAATAAAGCCCGTTATATAAGGAAACTTCCATTATTGGTAAGATGGGTTGAGCTGTAAACTCAATAGTAATAGACTTTTAAGAGTTCAAATCTCTTGTTTCCTAACTATTCTTTTATTACAAGGCTTTTTGTATTACGCGTACTTCTGCATACTTTGGTACTGTGCATACTTCTGCTTTGCTTTATAAAAGAAAGCAAGGACATGGGTGCAGAAGTACGCCACTGTAAAAGCAAGAGCACAAATACAATTAGCCTTTATAGCTCAATGGTAGAGCGGAATACTGTTAATATTATGATAGATGTTCAATTCATCTTAAGGGCTATATAAAGTCTTAAGGCATGTTAGCTCAATGGTAGAGCGTTGTGCTACGGACACAAGTATGCAAGTTCAAATCTTGTGCATGTTTTCACTTTAATTTATAATTACTTTCCTCAAATTAGTTAAAATTTATAAATCTTTTTAACTATCGTAGTTATTATTTTATCTTTTTAATTAACTGTTACAATAGTTAATTATTTTTTTTTTTATTATAGCTATCTAACAGAAAAGATGGTAAAAGTACTGGATTATTTTTATTGAAGTACAATATAAAAAAACATGAGACATTACTTTTTTTATTCGAATACAATAAAAAAAAAGATAATGAGGTATTATATATTTTTTTTTATGAATAGAGGCGACTGAGTAAGAATGTATTTCACAGAGCAAGCAAACTTACGTAATTTAGGTATAGAACAAAGGTTAATTGCTAATATTATGAATGTTTTAACGAGACAGCCTCAAACACCGTTTATTACACAGACATACTGTAGGTTAACCGCACTGAATGGACAAAAAATCCAACAGATGGTAAGATGTAACCGTAGGATATATATCGCTCGTTTATTAATAGAGGGTTATAGAGATAATAATAACCCTAGTAACCCTAACAATAATCTTAGTTGAGGTGATGATACAAACAATTCAAATAATAATACTAATAACTCAAGTAATAATAATTTTAACATTAATATAATTATTACTTTATCTTTATTATTATTGGGTATTTTAGTTATTACTAGCTTTGTTATTTTAGCTTTATATCAAGTAGAATACATTTATGGGTAATTAAGGTTGAGTTTTTGTTTTAGGTTAATTACAATTTTAGGTCCTTTACTTTTTATACTTTGTACTTTATTAATGCTTTTTTGTTTAATAGAATTAATTATTACATATCGTTTTGTTAATATATATAATAAATAAAAATAAAAGATAATGAGGTAATCTTTTAATCTCTTATGAATAGTTTATTTCTTTTAAACGAAACCTTTACTAATGGTTATAGAACTGAAGCTTTGGATATCCTTTCATTAGCTGCCATTTTATCCGGTATATTAGTTATTATTAGCAAAAATCCGATAGTTTCTGTATTATTTTTAATAGGTTTATTTTTAAGTATAGCCAGCTATCTTATGATATTGGGTTTAAATTTTATTGGTCTTTCTTATTTATTGGTTTATGTTGGTGCTGTATCTATTTTATTTTTATTTATTTTGATGTTAATTAATGTTAGAATAAGTGAATTATTAAGTAATACAAGTAATAGTATACCTTTAGCTATACTTATTGCTATTTCATTTAATTATCCTATACATGATATATTACCTTATAGTATTAACTCTATTAATAATAACACTGTTGATTCATATAATACCTTAAATCTTGCTCTTGTAAAGGAGGAGGTCTCAGATAATAATTATAGCAATTTTTTTTCTAAATTATTTAAATTAAATAGTGATCAGTTAGATAATGGTGAAATTTCTTTTGTTACTAGTAAAATCTGAGATGGTAATTTAGCAGAAACTAGCCATATAACAAGTATAGGTAATATAATGTATACTAGTTACAGTATATGATTAATTTTAACATCTATTATATTGTTATTAGCTATGGTTGGGGCTATTGTTATTACAATAAAACAAAAGAATTAAAATATTTTTATTTAATCATTCTATTGCTTTTGCTTTTCTTACTTATACATTGCTTTTACTACTTTTCCTTCCTTATATTTCTTGCTTTTTGCATACTCGGGTGCCCACGGAGGCCGGTAAAGCCAATGCAAGAGGAAAAGCAAAAACAGTAATAGCATGATATAAGCTTTTTATACTTTACAATAAAATAAGAAGAGCTCCTTTTCTTCTTATCAATAATAGTAATAGCATAATAATGTATAAAAATAAAATATAGGGTCAGTATCCTAATTGGTAAGGAACTTTTTTGTCAAGAAAGATTATGCCGGATCGAAGCCGGTCTGACCCGTAAACTAAATAAATAAAGGGATTAGCTTAAT
>Ga0316214_1000016_pt1 | contig 21670 bp, 18 predicted proteins | sample NRE4metagenome_FD_207797 | JGI IMG/M metagenome (GOLD analysis project Ga0316214, IMG submission 207797) | Spruce roots microbial communities from Maridalen valley, Oslo, Norway - NRE4 | ecosystem: Host-associated > Plants > Roots > Unclassified | place: Norway: Oslo | collected 2017-09-15
GCTATAGTAATTATAATATAAAATAAATAAAAGCAAATAACTAAGTGTGTGAGCTCATCCTAAGATGGACAACGAAGAACGTTCTAGGAGTGGATTAGCAAATTCAAGCAAGAAATTAAAATAATTTAAGGTAATAATCAGTAATAAGTAAGTAAATATAATATTAATTTTAAAATAAATAGTCTTTTTATCTCTATATCAATATCTAGATCCTATTTTTATATTTTTTGTTTTGTTTTTTAATAAAGTTTGGGGAACTCCAACTAATATTAAGTTTAATATATGTGATAATTTAATAGCGTTCCATACAAAATTTAATCTTATAATTTTTATCTCAGTGTAGAGTCGAGTTTTTATCTGTATCTCTACTCTCTCTACATCTAGAAATACGAAAAGATCTTTTTATTTTTCTCCACCCCTGTCCTCCTTTTTTTGTCTTTGTTTGTTCTTAATTTTAACTTTAATTTTAACTTTAGCTATCTTTCTTATACTTATTCTTATACTTATAGCTGAGTTAGGTTTCTTTGACTTAATTGTAAGTATTCTTATCACTATACCTCCACTATGAGGCGAACTTAATCCTTTCTCTTTCATTTTTCTATTCTATTTTATTTACTATAGCTATAGTTTTCACCTATCTTGTCTAGTATAAGTTTTAAGAAATATGTCAGTTATAATAAATATGATATTAATAGTCCTATTCTGATAAGATACAAATAATAGCTTTAATTCTTCTTTTTTTGGCTATAAAAATTAAAAACCTTTGTTCTTTTTAGTTATAAACAAAAATTACCACAGATATAGGCAAAGATAGGCTAATTATGTAAAGGGTAAATCCAAACAATTCTATCAAGGGGGGAATGAAGTTGGAGGAATACTAGTATTGGTCTTGGGTAAATTTTATATTTCCTAATTCCTCAATTTTCAGTTATATGAGTAATTATCTAGTTATGGTTGCTAAAGTTCTGCGGAGTCTTTAACTTGAAATTTAAATATAAATATAAGTCTTAATTATTCCTTACTTCATTATTCCTTAAATTAAACTATAACTCAAGAATAAAACATATTTAACTACTTAAAAAAAGATTAATAAAAAAAAGATTTTGTTTAAACATAAGAAAAATAACTGGCAGAGATTGTAAAATTGTAAAAGAGTTAGAAAAACAACATCACAAACTTAATCTAAGGGTATTGGAGAAAAAAGCGACTATAATGGAGGATAGATAACAGAAACCAATCCGTAAATCATCAAGATAACTAACTACCTCGTGTAACTTTATAAATTGACTCAAGACTTATGGAACCTTAAGAACCATTGTATAATAATTAAAAATAAATTAAAAGAATAATTAATAATAAGAATCAACCAAAAATAAAAAAAACTTAAAAAAAAGATACTTAAACTGGTTTAAATCCAATCCAAGTTATCAATCGCCAACTTTGTTTGTAGTGGGTAGATAAAATTGAGTTAGACAGAAGACCTACTTATTAGGCTAAGTAGGCTAAGTTGAAGGTTAAAGACTAATAAACGAAACGAATAATAAATCAAACCAAACAATTAATTATAAACGATGTACCCTAGAATATATAAATATAGTTATAGCTGGTACAAAGAACAAAACAATTATATTGCAAACACCGAACATTCGAGATAAAGGAATGGTAAAGCGCTGTGCTTATAATTAAAATAAAATAAAATAATAACAACAAACCATGGGAAGCCATGGGAAGAAATCTTTGACAAAATTTAACAAAATACGCTTGCCTTCTGTAGGTTGATATTTCACGTTAGATAGTTGGGCAACTGGAAGGAGAGAATATTTTAGAGATCAATATTTCAAGGAAGCTTTGCAAAAAGGAATGGAAAAAGAGAGAGCCTTAGAACATGCAGCAAAGGAATCACAGCGAGCAAGTAGTGATCTAACAAAAAAATGTAGCGTACATTTACTTCCCTTTTGCATTTTAACTCTTTTAATAGAATAGTTATTCCTTATGAAGGTTAGAACTAAAAATATAAAAAAGGTTTAAAAAAATAAAAATCACGAAGAATGCTTTAACTGGAAAAGAATTATTAATTTTATACGATAAACAATCAGATAAAATAGCAGGGTAAACTTTAAAAAAGATTATTTAAATAAAAAATTTTACAGTACTAAATCTAAAACAACTTTTAACCCAAACTTAAAAACAAATGATAATGATAAGTTAAAAAAGGATAACTATTTAAGTTATATTACCCCCCTTTAAAACCTAGTAAATCTAAATCTGTTTCTAAAGTAATAAATATAAAAGATAAACAGAAAAAACCCTTTAGTGTAATGGACATAGAAAGCATGGGTTTAATGGTAAGGAAGTACCCGCTAGTATATCTATTAAAACTGAAAATAATTTAAAATTATTTATAATAGATCATAATCTATTAAAAATAGATGTAGAAATGGGTATTGAAGAGTTATGAATTAAATTTTTTGATTTTATAGTCTTAAACTGTAATAAACAGGTAATATTTGTTCATAATTTAGGTAACTTCGATGGGTTCTTTATTTATAAAGCTTTGAGTAATAGATTTAAACCTGAAGAAGTTTCTTGTTTAATAGATACACATAATAAATTTATACAGATTACATTAGAAATAAAGAAATTAAAAATAGTTTTTAAAGATTCTTATAGAATATTCCAAGTATCTTTAAATGATCTGTGTAATATTTTATCTTTACAGGGTAAAACTTCGATTTATAAGCCAGAATATCCTCAGATGAGTTTATTTAATAAGGAAAATGAAGAAATGTTAGAAGAATTTAAAGAATACTCTTTACAAGATAGTAATTGTTTATATGATTGTATTTATAAACTACAAGAACTGTATTTAACGGAGTATAATGTAGATATTACATCCATTTTAAGTACTAGTACTTTATCAATGAAAATATTTAGACACAAATTCTTGAAGGTTAATATTCCTATCTTAAAAAGAATTGATGATAGCTTTATTAGAAAATCTTACTTTGGTGGCGCTACTGATTATTATCAGTTAAAAAAACAAAAAATAATATTTATTATTATGACGTAAATTCTTTATACCCTTTTGCCATGCTTAAACCTATGCCTTTTGAATTACTTAGAAAAAGAATCTTTAAAAATAATAGTGGTTTTAACTTAGATGAATTCTTTGGCTATTTAAAGGTTGAAGTTACTTGCCCCCAAAATATTAAAGTACCTGTTTTACCTTGTAAATTTAAGGGTAAAACTATATTTCCTACAGGAAGGTGAATAGGAACTTATTTTAGTGAAGAATTAAAAGCTGTTTTAAGTTTAGGGTATAACTTTACTTTTATTGAAGGTTCTGAATTTAGTAAAATAGATCTTTTTAGTGAGTATGTAAACCATTTTTATGACAAAAAGAGAAATAGTGTGGGACCTTAAAGGTTTATAGCTAAAATGCATTTAAATCAACTCTATGGTATTTTTGGTAGAAAACATGATTTGTTAGAGACTAGAAATATTTATATAGAAGATTTAGATGAATTTATTGGTACTAGAGTTCGGAAATCAATAGTACCTATTAACGATAAAATAATTACATTGTTAATGCATAAAAATATTAAAGATGAATTAATACTAGAATTAAATAGTGAATTAGATATAAAATTAAGTAATCAGTATTCTTTAGTTAAAGCTAATGTCGCTATATCTAGTGCAGTAGCTGCTTATGCTAGAATTCATATGATCTCTTTAAAAATAGATGGTTCATGTATTTATAGTGATACAGATTCTGTGTTTAGCGGTAATAAATTAGATGCTAAATTTATAGGTTCTGAATTAGGTTTAATGAAAGATGAGTTAAATGGGTTAAGTATTAAGCTAGGGTATTTCTTAGGTATTAAAAGAAATATGTATGGGTATCAATATTTAGATAAAAATAATAATTTAGTTACTAAGTCAACTTTTGCTGGTATTGAGAAAAATTCTTTAACTTTCGATGAAATAATTAAATTATCTAGAGGAGAGAAATTAGTTAAAGAAATACCAGTAAGATTCTATAAATCATTTCAAACTTTAAGCATAAGCATAGATAGCACCCATGTAACAATATGCAGAAGCTTAGATAAAGCTTTAATTAACAAATTTTATTTACCCTTACATTTAGAGTAAACAAATCTTGAAAAAAGTTGGTTTTTAAATTATTTAAAAAGAAAAATTCTAAAATATTACAACTCTATAAAGAATATTCTTCAATATTAGATTAAAAAATAAATAAAACTTACTTTAATAATATATTAAAAGTAAATCCAAGATTTTATAAAATTATAACATTTTTAATTTAGGTAGAAGCGGTTATTTAAATAAAACTCTGTTACTTTCATATGAATAACCTTAAAGACCTAAAGTTTGTTGTGTTTCGAGTGTGTTTCCTTTAACCTCTTAATCTCGTTTATCTCTCAGCTCAATTCTTACTTTTTTCTGAAACTAAGAACAAAAGCAAATGTTTGTAAATTTTTGATGTGTTTTTATATCTTTTATAATCTGTCCTGTCTTTTATAAAGGTCTCTAACTGAAATTAATTTGTTGTGTTACGCTGTTTCTATTAGTTGTCTTATCATCTGTTGAAAATAGGGAAATCTTATCAATCTTTGTAAAAAGTTTAGAGTTAGGTAAGTTTTATCTTAATCTTTTTAATTTTCTTTTTCTAACTTTTAATAGTTTTCATCTTCACTTTGAGTTTAAATTACACCTTACACTATTACTATATAGAAACCCAAACCTAGTGTCTCGTAAAAAATTTGAGTTCAAACCAATATTATTATTTACCTATCCTAGCTCTTGCGTATTTTTAATTTTTATTCGATTTACTCTAGCTCCGCGTGCTCCGCGTGCTCCGCGTGCTCCGCATACCTATCTCTATTTCTCTCTCGCTTGCTCGCTTGCGCAACTCTCGTGTGTCCATTTGTTTTCTTTTTATTACGTAAAAAAAGTTTTTTTGTCCCATCTTTAGTCACATCTTTAGCTTAATTGGTAAAGTATCTGCCTTCGAAGCAGCAAGTTATTGGTTCAAGTCCATTAAGGTGTAAAATTTTCTTATTTTTATTTCTTTTTTATTATTACTTTTGCATTGTTTTTATTCTTACTTTTGCATTTGATTATTCTGTACTTTTTCTATAAAGTAAAGGTAACAACAAAATGAACTTTTGCCTTTTGCCCGAAGCGCGGCTTATGCCTTGGTTTAATTATACCTACTCACAAGCAAGGGAGGCTAGAGGCAAGGGGCGCAGTTTGTTATTTTTATTCTTAATTTTAAATTAGTTTTAATTTCTTAAAAATGGAGCCCTTGCTGTTGCGTTATTCTTTTTAGTCCTCAAATCATAATAAAAACTAAGGCGCAGGTGGCAACAGTAGCATCATAATTTTGTTTATATTATATATATTTTAATTTATAACTTTTTTTTATTTTAGTTATATATCAGAATTTATCTTATTTAAAAGATACCCGATATAATTATATCTTGTTGAGCTGATATAATTTATTTTTTTCTTAATGAATCGATATAACTTTGTGTCCTTATTTCTTATTTATTTTTTGGACTACGCTTATTATTTGTATTTTTTGTTCTTGTTCTTGTTTATGTTTAAGTTTAAGATGAATAAAAATGAAATAGAATGTTAAAATATTTAGAACGATATAAATTGAAAGATATTTCCTGTTTTCAGGATAAAATTCGTCTTATTAAGGATAGCTATTATTTTTATAAGTTTGGTCAAGGTGATATTTTTAAGAGTTCGGTTCGTTATGAAAATTTTCAACCTGTTTTAGAACTTTTTGGTATAGATTTTATTTATGTTTTTGAGAAAGAGCGTCTTCAAATTCTTGAACGTTCTTATGATTATGTTGAGCTCATTTGTATTGTTTGTAGTTTATTTAAATACTTAGATTCGATTAATAAACGTGGTTATGTTAATGATAGTGTTTTTAATAATAATATGTTCATGTCCCATGTCAATGAATTTTTAGTAGGTTTTGATTATGAATCGATGAAACTTGGTAATAGTGAGTTACCATATACTATGTGGTATAATTTAATTTTTATTAATTTTTATTAATTTTTATTATTTAATTGTTAAGGAGTTAAAAAATTTTAAATCTTTAAGTTATGTAGATATTGGTTTAGATGATGTGAATGAGATGGGTGAAGTTTTTAATGAATTAGAGTATTTGAGAGTTTAACTTTTATCTCGTATTGATCAATTCTTAAAACTTAAGATTCAGAGAAGGGGTATTACAATTGTACAGAATACATATTGTGGTTTTGATAGTGAATATGTTAGTTTAGATAGTATTAAAAATTTAAATGAATTGGTCTCTGTACAAACTGCTTGTCAGGATCGTACAATTATTAAGATTCCTTTGTATAACCCTTATGATATAAGTTATGTAAATCCTCTGTCTTCTTAAATATCTGATGTATTTTTTAATAAAGTTAATAGTGGTGGAACGTATAAATATAGTTTTCAAGAAGATTTGGATATTGAAGAAGTTTCTGTTGATGGTAAAGAATCTTATGTTAGTTTAGGATTTTTGAATCGGTATAAAGAATGTGATGATAACTCTCCAAAGAAAAAAATTAGGCTGAATGAGATATTTTTACTTAATGCTTCACTTAAATACTGTGTCGGTGTGATTAGAAAATTCCTGTTTGGTGATCTTTATGATTGGAATGCTAATCTACTTAGTTATTTGAAGGAATTGTCTAAAAATGATCGTTTTTCTGGTTCTTATTATTTTTATGATTTGAAAAGGGATCAATTTATTTTTCCTTCCCTTTAACTCCTTTGAGGACTTTAGTTGAATACCCTGTTGGTGATTTTAATTTGGTTGATTTATTTAGAATGGCCTCTCCATGTTGTTCTGATTTTTAATTTGAATTTGATCAGTTTTTTAATGATTCTCGGTTACCTACTATTAGTTCTCCTATAAAATGTATTAGTTCTCCAATAAAATGTATTATTGACAGTTTTAGGGGGGGAAGTGATAACACGGACTTCGTCCGGTGAGATTCGGATGAGGAATGTGATAATGTATGTGATAACACAGGCTTCGTAGTTGATAACATTGATAACATTGATAACCAGGTGGTCGCTCATGATAATTGTAGTGATAACATTGGTATCGTGAAAGAACCTGATGAAAATAACTACAAACCATCATCATTAACTGAGAATTTTATCTACTTTATAAAAATATTAATACACCTAGGTGTTAAATTAGAAAGAGATCAAATTTCCGAGTGATATAACAGATAAAAAGTAAAACCGAGATCTAGAAGAGGTATTCATATAGTTGAGAATGTGAAAATATCCCTAACAGTTGTTAATAACTTTTATCTCATAGCCCACTACAATGCTGCTGATTTACCAATGTTAAGTAATTTCGAGAATGATTTGAAAAAGCAACTTAGTATTGTTAATAAATCATTTGTATCTTTAGGAAAACCACTTAGGTATGAGGATAAATTTATGTATGTTAGGGATACAATGTTATTAGCACCGGCGGGATATAACTCTTTAGCTAGATTAGGAGAACTTTATAATGAAGAGGGAGACTACAGTAAGAGAAGGATTTCTCAAGAAGATCTTAATAATATGAAAGAATTCCTGAAACGTGATGAAAAAGCTTTTAAAGAATACGCACTTCAAGATGCTATCATCACACTTAAACATGCTATAGCTATGGAACAGTTTAATATGTCAGTAAAACAAATTGGGGTCCCATTAACTTTATCATCAGTCGGTAGAAATTACGTTTTTACAGAATGAAAAAAGATTTTTAAGAAATACATACCAAATCTCTGGAGATTTCATGATGGGGAACGCTTACGAAATTAAAACTCCTAAAGGATTATTCTTTTCTAAAGATGTAGGTGCGCACCTCAGTTATTTCATTGCCAATTACAAAGGAGGTAGAAATGAATCTTTTATGTATGGTGTGGATGAAACAACACAATGATTTGATTATGACTTAACAAGTGCTTATACAACGGGTATGGTTAACCTACCATTACCTGATTACTATAACAGTTATTTAATACCACCCAGTGAAATTTGTGAATGACCTACAGAAAAATTCTTAACAGGTTATATAATAATTAACGGGGATTTCCAGTTCCCAGAATCAGTTAAATACCCCTCAATACCTTGTTATGTTGATAAGGGAACAACAATTTACCCCCTAGAAGGTGATGCATTTTTAACAGGACCTGAATACATACTAGCTAAAACGACAAGGGTGTGAATTTAATATAAAATCAGTTTTTTTACATACAACCAAAAACTAAGAAAGTTTTTAACAAAAAGATTCACGAATTTGAAGAATTCGAAATAAGACCCTTCCAAGACATTATTAAAGATATTCAAACAAACGACGTGAATAAAAAAAAGGTACCGTTGAAAACGCACTTTACAAGGAAATGGGTAATTCTATCTAAGGGAATGTCGTGCGAGGTATTAGTAATAAGAAATCTTTTTATAGTTTAACTGGTAAAAACTTTAGAGTTTCAGCTACCGAATTATCCAACCCCATACTAGCTTCTTGGATAACGGCTTTCATAAGATCTGTAATAGGGGAATGCCTACACAATATTAAAACACTGGGTGGTAAAATAGTCTCGGTAACAACTGATGGTTTTATAACAAACCTAGAAAACCTTGAAGAATTATTATTAACACTACCTATTGAAGACACTATTTTATTAAGAAAATACAGATCCTTGAGAGTAGAATTAACTGATGGAAAAACACCTGAGGGACTTTAATTAAAAACAAATGGTAAAGGTGAAATCTCTTGAACAACTAGAGGTCAATTTGGTTTAGAAAACGGTATGATAGCTACAACAGGATTTCAAAGAGATGGGTATATTAAAAATGACATCGATTTAATAACCCAATTCAAAGAATTACTGAGTACTAGAGATAAATTTGCAGAGTATACGAGGAAAAGTATGAGAGGTGCTAAAGATATATTTGAGAAATGTGGACATGTAACAACGGTCTTAAAAGACCAAGTATTCAGACTTTTCTACGATAACAGAAGGAACATTATAGAATCTGAAGATTTCAAATTTACCAACAGTGTTGATTTAAGTGATAAACTATTGGATAGCAAACCTTGAAAAAACATAAATGAGGGAAAAACATTTAGATTCCTTAGTAAATTTCCAACAACAAAACCATTTAACAAAAATAATGCTAACCAAGCTTTAACTAGTTATAAATCTAATTTAGAAGTTGGTGTTAGAAACTTCATTAAAGCTTATTACTGTAAAAATATAATGTTTGGTTTCAAAGGTAACGAGTTTAAATATGTTAAAGATTTAATTAATTTTATTAACGGTGATAAATCGACCAAATCAGTTAAAATATCGACACATTCAATATCGAAACTAAGAAATAGAAAATTATTTTGAAAACCAGTACCTAGAACGAATGAAAATTTAAAGTTCGTAGCATACATAAAAGAACACATCCCAGATTTAAGAGATGATTTATTCTTAAAAAATTAGACATTTCAAGGAACGAAAACCTTTATATTAGTAAATAAAATTCTTTAAAATGTCTCCTCAAACAAAAATTAGAAAAAGCAGCCCAATAACGCTTTGGCATAAAAATAAGGAAATAAGAAACTAATCGTATGTGGGGAATAAGAAGGAATTGATCAAATTGAGAAAGACGAAATTTTTAATCATCGTTTGAAGGAAAAATGATAAAAGAATTGTAGAGAGTTAAAACAAACAAAAATTAATCAACCAAGTCTTTAGATTTTAATAACTTTTAAGAAAATAAAATGTAACTTGAAATTTAAATTTAAATTATTGTATTGACTGGATAAGAACACTCATATTTGGACATTAGGATTTTAGGGTAAACTCTTACAGAGTGTCTGTTGGAAACAAATAAAGGGCCTAAAAGGATATGGTATTATGAAAGTGATGATTTTACAACTTTATATTTTGCATAGTTCGAGAATCCATCCATACATTTTTTGGTGAGTCCTTCTCATTTGAAAATTTAGTTAATTACTCCTGGTCAAAAGTATCTAGAAGAAAGTTATTCTTTCATCATTCAATTGTTACAAAATATTTCTTCTACCTGGATGAGTAATCCTTACAAAGCTACCCTATATAGTTTAGATAGTGAGGTTGAGATTGAAGGTTTAAGTATTTTTTCCAAAATCACAGACACAGAATTATATTTTATATTTTATATTTTATATTTTATATTTTATATTTTATATATTATATTCAAATTCTGATAAAGTTTTAGAGTTGGAAAAAGAAGGGTTAAACAATTACCCCAAATAAAATTAACTCTACGATAGTGATCACTCACCCACAAACTCACTTAATCAGATAACAAATTTTGTGTGTAAAGAACAGAGTACTGAGTCTACCTTTATCCATAAGAGGTTTAGTCGAAAGTATTACCTAGATATTTTAAATTTCGAATAAAAAAACAACAAAAATAGTTTATAAACCAATGAAATTAAGTGTAACCCTAAAATATTTATGTGATTGCACATTTAACCAAACCAGAACTAAGTATGTTGGAAGTGGTAGATTTTTATAAACTAAAGGAAAGGGAAGAAAGGGAAGAAAGGGAAGAAAGGGAAGAAAGGGAAGAAAGGGAAGAAAGGGAAGAAAGGGAAGGAAAAGTTAAATAAAATAAAATATTGTTAATAGTTGTTTCGTAAATCTAGCTAAACTATTCAATTATGTTGGCTTAATATTCATATTAGGGTTACTAGGTGTAGAAGATCTTTATCCTCAATAGATTACCTCTAAGGTAAAGAATTAGAAAAGATAGTGTTAGCCAGTGAAAACACCACCAACAGGAAAGATTTTTTTGAATAGAGAACAAGTGAAATTTAAGTTTAAGGAGTAAACACTCAGAGATGCCCTGATTTCGTTAGTACCTTTTTGTTGGTTGGATGATTTTTTTACTTTTGGAACTATTAGTATCCCACTGTCATTGTATTCACTGAAGTGGATAGAAAGTTTGTTTAGGACAATAATAGAAAAGAGGTGTAATCTGGCTACCAATTAGTTTTTTTTATTTTTAAAATAAAAATTGCATCACTAACAATTACACCCATTGCTTTGAATTTGTTAAAACCATTGGTTTAATACTCCCTTATTACCTTAGTAATTAAAAAGGTAGGAGAAAGGAGTGTAGCGGTAGATTGTGATACATACTTGATTGATGACGACTGGACTAATGCCTAAACTACGATGAGGGCCAAGGCAGGACAACCCTGATTATCATCTAATCTATACAAACGATTGTCGATACCAGAGCAAGAGATGTAAGGAATGAATCCAGAAGATATTTAGTATAGTTACTTTGGTATAGTTACAGAATTATTTAAGTTTCCTTCGTATTCAAGATTAAGTTAAGTAGGTTAAGTAGGTTAAGTAGGTTAAGTAGGTTAAGTAGACCTCTGTCCCATGTTAGTTGTTGAGAGTTCTACATCTATACCCAGTCAAAGGAGAGGCAATTCTTAAGGGTCTGAATCTTAATATTTATTAGATTTATTAGATTTATTAGATTTATTAGCCCAAGGTTGTTCTTTCAAGTTTGAGGTAATTTATTACATCTCTTTTTCTAAGAGGTTGATAAAAAACAGTGGTAATAAAATCAGTGGTAATAAAACCTTTTGGTTAAATTGTACGTCTAGTTAAATAAAAAAACTAATGCAAAAGAAAATAAGGGTTATAAAGCGAGTATAGTTAAATGGTATAACCTCTATCTTCCAAATAGAATTTATTAGTTCGATTCTAATTACTCGTAAAATTTCTAATTTCTCTTAATTTAACTTTGCTTAGCCTTAGTCTATTTTTATTCTACTTTTTCTAGTAGTAAGGGTACTTTTATACCTTAGCTTTACAACTCTGGGATTGTAAGGGTTGTCCGCCATTAAATTAAAATTAACTAGCTAAAAGAAAGAAAAGTAGTGATCCCCCTTGTGAGGGAGGTCAATTATTAGGAAATAAATTACTGTTGCAAAATGCAAAATGCAAAATGCAAAATGCAAAATGCAAAAATGCAAAGCCCTGTGTTTATAAGTTACTCTTTTTACAAACTATCCAAGCAGAACTACTATAGCCATGTTATAACAGAACAGAAATAGGTTTAAATTAAATTAAATTAAGTAACATTTATTATCTCATTTTATAATATAGTTCAAATATAACTATATAACTTTAATAATTATTTATGCTGTTGCAGGGATCACCCCTGGAGCAAGGGGCCCCCTTAACACACCTCTCTTAATATTAAACTGAAATTAATTTATTTTTGTAATTACTAAACCCTTCTTATTTTTATTATTATTCTAAAACTAAGGCTTTTATTTGCATATGCAAAAGTCACAACCCCTGACCAGAATGTGTACAAGACCAGGGGACAGAGTTATGAGGGTTAATAAATTAAATTAAATTATAAAAATGATAGTGGATTAAGCGGAGGTAGTTGGAGGTACTTAATTTAGCAGAGCAAAGCAGAGCAAAGCAGAGCAAAGCAGAGCAAAGCAGAGCAAAGCAGAGCAAAGCAGAGCAAAGCAGAGCAAAGCAGAGCAAAGCCTTAAACTTAAAATAAAATTAAAAAAACAAAATAAAAAAGAGCTAAAAAGAGGAAGTATACCCGTCTGATACTGGTTAAGATTCTCTTATATATATATTATATTTATATAAAATAAAGCAAGTATGAATAAAAACTATTAGTTGGAGTAAGCAAATTTTATCTAAATCCCACCCATTTTTGTCTTATTTTTACTTGTGCATTGTTCTTATTTTTACTTTTGCATTTGATTTATTTTTACTGTTGCATTTGCTAAATTAAGTGTTGCCTGTTGCCCTCGCTTGTTTTCGTTAGAACTACGCAACGTTGCCTCCTCCAGGACTCACAACCATGGGAACCTGTGCTCTAGCCTTGCTAGTTTGTCTGATTTTTAATCAAATAAGAATACAAAGCCGAACCTCACAAGCAAGGGGAGGCAAATGTTATTAAATCTAAAAGTAAGAATACAACCCTTCTGGCTGGTCAATTATTAAGGAATAAATTACCTCTGTTGAACCCAAAAGCCGGAGGACTAATTGTTCAAAAGGACTAATAGTGCTAGAGAAGGGTTGCCTCTCTTTGTGGGTTGTTATTTTTCTTTAATTAATTACAGAAATTAATAAGCTCCTCTTTTGCATTAGTTAATATTTCTTATTTTTCATTCTAAAATTTAAAAATTAGTATTAAAACAACTTTTGCATTTGTAACTTTTGCGTTTGCATTTGTTCTTATTCTAAAAAAACAAAACTAAGAACATTTTCCTCTAGCCTCTGCGGTGTAGGTTGTGTAAACAGCAACCGACCATCCAAAGCATAGGTTCCTTGCTTGTGACAAAACCCTCGCTGTTATTTTTAGAAACCTGGCCTCTATTGCCTCCCTCGCTTTTATTTGTAGAACCCTTGCAGTTGCGTTCTTAATTTTAGTCTTAAAACATTTTTTCATTTGCAAATCAACTTTTGTCTTATTTTTAGTCTAGTCTTCAAATAAGCAAGAAAGAATAAAACCCAAAGCTCCAAAGCGAGGGATGCTGAACTAAGAATAAAAACTAAGGCGCACTGGGCAAAAACTAGCAAGGCTAGATAAAAGGTTGCAAGGCTAGTGCAAAGGCAAAGGTTGCAAGGCTAGAGCACAGGTTGCAAGGCTTCCCTTGGTTTTGAGTCCTGGAGGAGACAACAGTTGCGGAGCGCCCATTGCTTTTTCGGTAAGGCGCAGGTGGCAAAAGGTTAAAGGTGGCAAAAGGTTAAATTTTATAAGCCTTGGTGTAGCGCTACGGCCCCTGCTTTTGCGCAGCACCTCTTGCTTCCCTCGCTTCTTTTGAGTTTCGGCTCTTGCTTTTTCGTTCGGTTTGGGCCAAAGGCAAAGTTGCGGAGCGGGCCTTGCGGTTGTTCTTAGAGAAGTGGTGGCAAAGGCAAAAGTAAAAAGGCAAAAGTTCCTGTTGTTCTTTCTTAGAGAACAGGTGGCAAAAGTAAAAACAATGAAATGAAAAGCAAATGTGAAATGAAAAGCAAATGTGAAAAGCAACTGTGCTTCTCTGTTGCATTTGCAATGAAAAGCAAATGTGATTCAAAAGGGTGTAAATCTAAATAAAAATATTAAAGTAGAGATATTTTCTTTAAAAACAAACATAAGAAAACCATAAAAATACCGTGAATTAAAATGTCTCAATTAATACCTTTTTATTTCTTTAATCAAATCTTTGTATCATTTCTAGTCTTATTTGGGATAGTATATCTTATAGCTAAATATATTTTACCTATAAATACTTTTCAACAAGTAATTAGACAATACATAACTAAATTAGGTAAATAATGATTATTCTTAGATTTAATTTATTTTGTGTTTACTTACTTTTGTATTTTTAGATTAATAACATTTGCCTCTTGCCTCTGCAAGGCTTAGACTTTGTATTATGATTTTAATCAAATTAATAACAGAGTCGCTTTTTACACAACCCTTGCTTTGGCGGTTAGGGTTTTTATTCTTATTTGAATAACTCTAATAACAGATCTTAATTTAGCAAATGCAAAAGTAACTCTAAGAAACCCCTTTTGGTAAGTTATTTCTTTAATAAAGAACCTACTTTACGGGGAGGTTATTATTTGCTTGATTTAATTACCCGCACATTTGCTTTTCATTTCGCTAGTTTTTATCTTAACTCTTGCCCTTATGCCCGCTGCGCTTCAGCAAGGGTCCCTTGGTTTTGACCTAGGCTTTTTATTCTTTCTTAACTTAATTGAACATTTGCTTTTCCTTTTCAATTATAAACCTTGGCTCTCGCTTGCGTTGTGTACACAACCAAAGGCCAGAGATGCAACAGTAAAAATAACAGAAATACAACAGTCACAAAAAATTAATTATATCACAAAAACATGTTTTTTATAAATTCACCCCTTAGTCAATTCGAGGTAACCAACTTAATTGGGATATTTGCACCAATCTTTGGTCAATTTAATATTATCCTAACAAATTTAGCTTTATATACTTTTTTAATAATTATAATTGTAATAGGATTACACTATTTTGGAAATAATGATTCTAAAATAATTCCTAATAATTGGGCTATTTCTTTAGAAACATCCTATGCAAGTATATGTAATATGGTTAGAGAACAAATAGGATATCAAAGTGAAAAATATTTTCCTTTCATTTATTCTTTATTTTTCTTCATTTTAATTGGTAATTTAATTTCTAATGTTCCTTATTCATTTGCTGTAACTGCCAGTGGAATAGTCTCCTTAGGGTTAAGTCTCACTATTTTTATAGGTGTAACTATTTTAGCTCTGAAAATACATGGTATAAAATTTTTTTCTTTCTTTATTCCTGCGGGGACTCCTTTAATTTTAGTACGTGCGCCGTATGAGGGCTAGTGTTGATTGAGATCCAGTCCGATCTCTCATGTAAATTTGACCGAATAAGAAACGATGCATGCTGCTGGTACTCACGACTCCTTAAGCTAATAATTTATGGAGGTTGGATAGCTGAGTGCAAATGTGATAAATGATTCGGACTGTCACGAAAAGAAGTTATCATAAGCAGGAATAGTAAAGTCGAGGATAACAAACCTGATACTTATAAATGCCTTAAAGTTACGGGAAATAACCTAAGCAGTAAATGTCTGTATTTTTCTAGAGTTGCTTGGTGAAATGGTACTAGTTCATCAAGTTGTCAAAGATCTAGGCGTTCTTCCCCTATAGGAAGCTACCACAAGTGTAAGCAGGCGACTAAAACTATTTGGACTTTAAACACAACACTAAGTCAACTACGGGATTCAACCGCCTCTTCAGACGGACCTCTGTCTGTAATGCGGAAACAGAGCTTTCATAGTAGTGTAACATGTTACACAAAGGAAAGCAGCATAGATACTCCTTCTTTCGAAACTTTAGATAGTGCCAGTCTAAAGCCGGTTAGAGCGGTCAAACCTGTAAAGGTGGCTAAACGAGTCGGTGTTACTACTATTGTGATGGGAAAGTTGGAACAATATAGAAAACCTGAACAAAAATATTATAATTTAATTAAATTAATTGCGGATCCCTATTTCTTGGTAGCCTGCTATGAGGAAATAGCCAAAAAGAAGGGTAACATGCCCCCTGGATCAGATGGATATACTATTGAAGGGCTAAATTGGGAATGGTTTGTCAAGACATCAGAATCTCTAAAAAGCGGAATTTTCGTATTTCAACCTAATCGAAGAGTTGAACTACCTAAAGCAAACGGTAAAACACGTCCTCTAGGTATTAGTCATCCAAGGGATAAAATAGTACAAAAAGCCTTACACGCGGTACTAGAAGCCATTTTCGAACCGAAGTTTCTCTCCTCTTCTCATGGGTTCAGACCGAAAAAGTCTGTTCACTCTGCTCTTCTTAGAGTTTATCTTATTGGCCAGAAACATAATTGGGTTATTCAAGGTGAGATCACCAAATGCTTTGACCAAATACCACATGGAATAATATTGAATCGTATAAAGAAATATGTCGCTGACCCCCGGTTTCTTGAAATACTTAATAAATTCCTCAAAGCGGGATACCTTGATCCGAAGACTGGTAAACTTGTGCTCTCAAACATTGGAACTCCTCAGGAATTAATTCTAAGTCCATTACTGGCCAACATAGTTCTCCATGAATTGGACAAGTACATGTTTAAATACGAAACAAGTTTCAAGAAAGGGCTGAAACGGATAATCAATCCGGAATATAAATCTCTAGCTTCGAAAAGAAGTAGAGCAACGGACCCTATAAAGAGGCGAAGTCTACTAAACCAAATGCGTAATTTAAGAAGAAGCCTCATAGCTGACCCTGATTTCCGTAGAATGGAGTACATAAGATATGCTGATGACTTCGTGGTCTTTGTTAGTGGTTCTCTTAAAGATGCTAAGTTCATTCAATCCAACATTAAAGATGTTCTTAAAACTAACTGTGGGCTGGAACTAAATCAGGAGAAAACAATTATAAGCAATCTTAGTAAGGAGAAGTGAAGCTTCCTTGGTGCGGAGGTTACAAAACTTAGACATAACCCACAACTTTTGCCAGTGCTTTTAGATCAAAGTCAACAGCAAAGGTGAAGAGTTAGACATCTTAGTGGTGTTGGTGTTTCAAAACTGAGGCTAAAAACTCCATCTAATAACCTTATAAAGGAACTAAAAAAAGGCGGTTTTATAAGACAGAATAAATTGGGTAAATACATCCCTCAGGCATTTACTTCCTTGGTTAACCTGAGTCACTATGAAATAATATCCTTCTATAATTCAAAAATCCATGGTATTTTAAACTTCTACGGTTTGGCCTCAAACAGATTTAGACTAGGCTCTGTGTTATGGATGCTTAAAGCCTCATGTGCCCTAACCCTAGCTCGAAAATTAAAATTGAGAACAATGAGGAAGGTATTCAGAAAGTTCGGATCTAATCTGAAATGCTCTGAAACTGAAAAAGAACTATATCGGCCTTCATCACTTAAGGTCATACACGATTTTAAGGCTGAGTCTAAAATAAACTCCCCATTAAACTCTTAACACAAACACCCCCCTCTGCCTTTTGCCTGTTATTTTTTATATTTTTTATTAATACCTTTGCTTCCCTTGCTGTTGAGCTAGGGCAAAACTTGATTATTATTTTTAGTTTTATATGAAATACCGTTGCCTCCTTTGCTTGTGACCTAGGCTTTGTATTATTATGTGAACATTTGCCTCTGGCTTGTGTACACAAGCGCCCAGTCCAAAGGGATCCCCTTCCCTTGCTTTTTACCTTAAGGTTTTATTCTTATTGGACTACAACTACAAATAAGTTTATTTATAAACCTTGGCTCTCGCTTGCGTTGTGTACACAACCACAGGCAAGAGAGGAAAAAGTAAAAATAAGAATAAACTTGCGCGCCGGCCATTGCTGTAGTTCTAACGAACACAGGGCAGAAGGAAAATCTTGCAAGGCTAGAGAAAAGGTTCCCTTGCTTAGGACCTAGGGCAAACGTTGGCTATTATTTGAAAATTTATATGAAATGTTAAGATAAAAACTACACAAAGCAAAGGCACAAAAAAGTTAAGATAAAAACTAGCAAAAATTAAGGACATTTTGCTTCCCTTGCTTTTGCGGTGCGGGGCCTTGGCGCAGCCTTTGCCCCTAGCGCAGGCCAAGGGGGGCCATTGGGCCAATGGGAGGCAAGAGGAAAAATAAAAAATCGTCTTTTTACAAAGTCTGCGCAATCTGCGGCTCAACCCACGATTTAGAAATGCATCATATCAGATCGGTTAAGAACGTTAGAGCTAATTTTAGGAAAGGTGCTAATATCTCCTTTGCTGAATTTAAAGGAGCTCTAATGAGAAAGCAGGTTCCCCCTATGTTAAGATCATCATAAATTATACCATCAGGGAGCGCTAAACTAAGCAGATCTAATAAGAATGGCCGATAGCCTCTAACCCCTAGCGATACCCCCCATTACCTCTCCATTGCTCAATACAACTATTTAAATTTATATATGTTCATAACGTTCCTTCTATACTGGACTCGTATCAATGCGGCGAGCCGTATGATGGGAAACTATCACGTACGGTTCTGAGGGCAGTTGTAATATACGCTGACCCCCTATCTTTATTAGTTTTAATTGAATTAATTTCTTATTTAGCTAGAGCAGTTTCATTAGGAGTACGACTATTTGCAAATATAACCGCTGGACATACATTATTAAAAATACTATCTACTTATTTATTTAAATTATTCTCAGGAAGCCTGTTAGTAGCTATTATTACTTTAATTCCTTTTTCTATCTTTTTAGCATTAATTGGATTAGAAATAGCAGTTTCTTTAATTCAAGCATTTGTATTTACATTATTAGTTTGTTCTTACTTAAAAGATGCTATCGAATTACATTAAGAACATTTGCCTCTTGCTTGTGTACAAAACGCCCAGAGCAGAGGTTCCTTCGCTTGTGAGGTTAGGCCCTTGCTGTTGCGGTACTGCTCTTGCCTCTGGCCTCCCTTGCCTCTTGCCTCTTCAAGGCTTCGACTTAGTATTCTTATTTTAATAACTCTAATAACAGAGGTTCCTTGCTTTGGCGGTTGCGCAAGCGAGGGCAACAGTTGAGGTTCGGGTTTTTATTATTATTTGTATTTGAATAAGAACAACAGTAGCAAGGTAGCTAGCGCTAAAGAAAAGGTTCCCTTACTTGTGAGGTAGGGCAACAGTAGAGCAGTTCGTTAGAACTACAGGCAAAAGTAAAAATTGAATATTAAAACAAATCCAACAGCCAACAGCAACAGTAACAATAACAATAACATTAATTTATTTATTAAATAATTTTATTTAATAAGTTTAGACTTACCTCCCGCAACAAAGCTCCAGACCCTGCTTAAAGAGCCAGCCCGCAGGGAGTAGGGGAGTATAGGGAGGCAATTAAAATTTAGAAACACTTTAATGGTTATCGTAATATCGTAAAGTGAAATCTACGCTTTTTGTCTGTTTGTATGAATTCTTACCCTTTTCCTATTGAGGGGTTCTACCTTTATTCTCAATTATAAACTCTATTTGTTAGAGTAAAGCCAATGTTTTCCAGAGGCTGGGATCACTCTTTCGACCTAATGGAAGGGAATACACTATCTCTCCATCTAATCACTTATTCTCCCGCGCTGGTGAGGAACGAGTTGCACCTAGTGGAGTAATAACTACCATTTTTATCTCTATTCACACTATTGTCCGCGGGTTGGGGTTGGGGACATCTCCACACCTATTGGGACTGAATATCCTTCTTTCTCTCTGAATTAAATATTTTTTGTGGGAGCTTAGGGGTATTTGGCTACTTTGCCTAGTCTATCACTGATTATTCTTATAAATATCACTATTTTGGTTAGGGATTTCGTATTTATCACCTTGGATTAGTGATTCCTCTTACTTTGGGAAAAAAATCACTTCTTTTTTTTGATATGCGGAGACTTTGCTTTGGAGTCCCTTGGAACAGTGAGCCACTCATCATTTTAGAGTAATTCACATTTATTTTCTTCACAGTCCTCTTGAATTAGCTTGGAATAGGGTTTTTGTTTTTTTTAGAGTAATTCGACACTATTTTCGAGGTGCGGGAGATTTGGCTTCCTTGGTATAGTGATTTTACCCTCATCTTATGCCTCCCTTGGTTTTGAGGTAGGCTTTTGATTATTATTCAAATAAGAAAGAATAAAAAGTACGTTTTCTTATTTTTAGTCTTCAAACATTTGCCTCTTGCCCTGATGCCCGCTGCGCTTCAGCAAGGGTCCCTTGGTTTTGAGGTTAGGATTTTATTCTTATTTTAATAACTCTAAGAACAACAGTTGCAAGGGAAGAGCAAAGGATGCAAGGGAAGAGAAAAGGCTGCCAGGGAAGAGAAAAGGTTGCTAGGGAAGAGCAATGGGAAAATAAAATTAAGATGCACAATTTTGAATTTACCCTTTTTTTATTGTTGCGAATGTTGCGAAGAATGAATCTGAAGCTTTGGAATTTATAAACGGGTATGGAAAGTTATAATTGGTTATCAAACTTATTACTCCTTAACCTCTACAAAGTTTGTGTTGAGACTAAAAAGAGATTAGAATCCGAGGAAAGTGAATTAGTTAGCGATTTTAGCTATAAGCTAAGAGTTATTTTGTTAATATTCTTTTTAAATTTAAATTGCTTTATCATTTGATTAGTTAGATGTTGTTTTTCCATCGGACAGAAAACCTTCGGACTGATAACCTTCTGCTGTTTTTTTCCTCATCTTTATTATCTTTCTTATCTTTATCTGAGTCTTGGGGGTCTTCACCACTAGAACCTCCTCCACTTTTGGATTAAAAATTTTAGCTCCAACCGCAATAGAAACTACTTTAGCTTTAGCTGCTGCATCTAGTATTTCTTTAACTGCTCTACTTTACAATAAAATAAAAGCACCAAATAAAGTTATATCAAAAGCAAAAGTTAAGATCAAATAATTATGACATAAAAATTCACTCACATAATTAAGAAAAGTATATGAAAAGGAGATTATACAACTTAAAAGATCCATCAATTGATTTAAAAATTCATTAGTATTGTAGTTTTGTACCATATTTATCATGTTGTTTTTATTCATTTTTTTGTTTTATTTTTATTTTTATTTTAATTAATTTATTTTAATCTAAGAAGAGAATTTTAAAGATATCTCATAAAACTTTTTTATTTAATATATATTAAATCATATCCTGTAATACCTCACAGAGAAAATTCTCATATTATCTAGTATCTAGAATGCCTCTATTATTAAAGAACTAGGAGTACTTTAAAAGAAATTAACCTAGTTTTAGTACTTCGTCTACTCCAAAAAAATCATACGACAATCGACTTATACTTTAATAGTCTTACTACAAATTGTCCTATTAAAAAGATAAATTATAACTAATATCAGAACATATTATATATATATTAATTAGTTGTACTCCAGGACCAAAAAGATATACAACTTCAACTTAAAACTAAACATACACTAAAAAAAAACACCCCTAGTGCATCTCTGGCCTGTGGTTGTGTACACAACGCACGCGAGAGCAAAGGTTGAGATTTGTAAGTTTTTTTACCTTAAGCTCCAAAGAAAGGGAAGC
>Ga0316214_1000017_pt1 | contig 20928 bp, 13 predicted proteins | sample NRE4metagenome_FD_207797 | JGI IMG/M metagenome (GOLD analysis project Ga0316214, IMG submission 207797) | Spruce roots microbial communities from Maridalen valley, Oslo, Norway - NRE4 | ecosystem: Host-associated > Plants > Roots > Unclassified | place: Norway: Oslo | collected 2017-09-15
ATCCAAACTTAATAAATTTCTAATTTCAAATTGATCTAAAGGACTTGGTATTGTTGTATATAAAAAGTTTAACATCTTTGTTTATATTTTTAGTTTTATTTTTATTGAAATATTTCCTTAAACTTGAGAAAATTAGAATAAAAATGTTTATTCTTATAAACTATAATTTACTTATAAATATACGAGAAATAAATAAACGAACGAATCTTGGTAAAATGTATTTTGAAAATACATATATCATTATTACAAGTAATATGAAAGCAAAAGTTACTTGATTTATAAAATAAAAGGGTACTAATTGTGGCATTGTTTTTTTAATTATATAGTTTCAATGTTATAATTATTTTTACATTATTATTTATTAAAAAATAAAAACTTTATAGTTACTTTGAATTATTTATATTCATTAGAGATTAAAATTAATCTTTATTATAAGACTCTTTTTAATAGAAATTTTTATTATTATATAATAATAAAAATTAGTTATTATATATTAATGATGAAACTGAATAGTGTAAACCGTCTAAAACAGGAGCAGGATATATACCTAATACTACAGTAAATATAACTAATGTAAATAAAATAAAAAATTCACGTTTATTAACATCACTTATATTGGCTTCAAAGAATTTACTAAATGATCCCCCAAAAGCTATTCTATTAAACATATATATAGTATATGCTGCAGAGAAAACTATAGATGAACTAGCAAAAACGCCCAATAAAGGTAATCTTTCAAATACACCGTAAAGAGACATAAATTCTCCTACAAAATTTAAAGTAAGAGGAACTCCACAATTACCTAAAGATAAAATAAAAAATAAAATAGAAAATAAAGGCATTATTTGAGCAATACCTCTATAGTAACTAATTAATCTAGTACCAGATCTATCGTATAATACACCACCAGCACAAATAAATAAACCACTTGAAACAAACCCGTGGGCTAGTCCTAACGCTATACCTCCTTCTATTCCTTGAATAGTATTACTAAATACACCTATAAGATAAACAGCTGCGTGTGATACAGAACTATAAGCAATAAGTTCTTTAACATCTATTGTTCTTAAAGTACTAAAACTAGCATATATAATTGTTATAACACCTATAAGGTATATAATATATGTATAATCTAACGAAGCTTTAGGTAATAAAGGCAGTATAAGTCTAAATATACCATATAAACTTAATTTTAAAACAATAGCAGCTAGTATAATACTACCACCTAAAGGTGATTCAACGTGAGCTTTTAATAATCAAGTATTTAAAAATATAGTAGGAGTTTTTACAGCAAATGCTATAAATATACCATAAAACAAAAATAATTGTGTAGAATAATTAAAATTAGTTTTATATAAAGCATCAAAATCAGTTGTTCCCATTATCGAAGACATAGCTAATATGGATAGTAATAAGAATAATGATCCAAACAGTGTATATAAAAACAGATAAAAACTGGCTCTTACTTTATTACTAGATCCAAATAAACCTATTAATATAAATAAAGGTGGTAATATACTTTCAAAAAAAATATAGAATAATAAAATATCTAGTACTAAAAAAACTGCTAATAATAATGTTTCTAATAATAAAATTATTATTACATATGATCTTACGTTATCGCTAATAGAATTTCAATTACTTAGTAGTGCAATAGGAGTTATTATAGTTGTTAACATAACAAAATATATTGATAAACCATCTAAACCTAAATAAAAATCAAAAGAACTAATCTCATGATATTCTTGAACAAATTGAAATTGATTACTACTGAAGTCAAATAATATAAAAACTATTAAAGAAATAAAAAGATTAAATATAGATGTACTTAAAGCTATTGTTTTTATACGTCTAATATCTAAAGATGATAACTCATAAGACATACCTGTGGATATAGTAAATATACCTAAGATAGGTATTAATAATAAAAGTGAAAGTAACATGACAATAATATAATAAAAAAACTAATTTCCCTCAGGATTAAAATTTGTTTTTAATCTTTACTAACACTAGACACAACTACCTAGTAGACAATTTAGCATATTAATAATTATTATTATTTTTGTTTATAAAATCTAATTATATTTTATAATAAACTTACATTGCTAGGTATTATTTCAAAACTGTATAATATACAAGGAACTAAGATAATAAACGCAATAACTATAGGTAATAAGACAGTTCAACAGAATGACATCAATTGATCAAATCGAATTCTAGGAAATGACGCTCTTGCTCATATAAATACGAAAATCATAATACAAGATTTAAGACCTAAAGTTAAACCATATAATAATCCTTCTATTAAAGGATCTGATAATATACTTTCATTATTTAAATTGTTTATATAATAATCAAAATTAATATATTCCATTAAAAAATATAAAGAAGGTAAATAATCGTATAAATAACCACCTAAGAATAATATACTAATTAATATACATATTAAAACAATACTAGCATATTCAGCTAAGAAGAAGAAAACGAAGATAACAGCGGCATGTTCTGTCATAAACCCACTAACAAGCTCTGATTCAGCCTCCGCTAAATCAAAAGGAGCTCTATTAGTTTCCGCAACGGATCCTATAAAGAATATAATAAAAACTGGTAATAATGGTACTATAAATCATATAGCTCTTTGAGCTTCTATATTAACAGTAAGATTTAAACTTCCTGTTAACATTATAACAAGCAATATAGCAGAACTTAATATTAATTCATAACTTATCAATTGAGCTGTACTTCTAAGTGAACCTAAAAAAGCATACTTACTATTTGCACTTCAACCTGCTAATAATATACCATATGTAGATAAGGAAGAAACTGCTAACATGTATAATATACCTAGATTTAAATCATTTAGAGCTAAACCAGGACCATAAGGTATAACTAAATAACCTAATAATGAAAATATTAAAGTTATAATAGGACCAAGGAAAAATAGACCTAAATTAGCTTGTGTAGGTGATACATATTCTTTTAAAAGAAGTTTTAAAGCATCTGCAAATGCTTGTAAAAGACCATAATATCCAACTATATTAGGCCCTAATCTTCTTTGCATACTAGCCATTGTTTTCCTTTCGGCTACTGTTACATAAGCTACAGTTAGTAAAACAGGCACAGTTACTAATAAAACTTCTATAACAGAAATTAAAGTGGGTATATATAACATTTTTGTTTTTTTTTATTAAAAAAATTTTTTTTATCCTTTATTATTTTTTTAGGTTAAAAATAACTCTTAAATAGTAAACATTTAAATTGTAATTAGTTTATTATAAGTTATCTATTCTTTATAATGAAAAATATATAGTAGAATAAAACCAATAAATTATTTTTATTAATTTATTTTAATTTTAGTATTCTCATCTAAGATTCGAACTTAGATCTAAATATTAGAAGTATCCTGCTCTACCATTGAGCTAATGAGAGTTTTATTATATTATAAAAACTATATAGTTTATAATTTTTAATTAGGCAACGTATAATAATAAGAAAGCCATCATTAAGGCAAATAAACCAGTAGCTTCAGCAAATGCGAAACCTAAGATGGCATATGCAAATAATTGACCTCTTAATGAAGGGTTTCTAGCCACACCTAATATTAATGCACCAAAAACTACCCCAATACCAACACCTGCACCTATTAAACCTGTAGTAGCTAATCCTGTACCTATAATTTTTGCTGCTTGTATCATTTATTTATTTATTATAAATATCGTACTAAGGAAACCTTAGTAATTTTTATTTGTTAACTATTTTTATAAAAATTTTATAAAAATATTAATAACATTTATTGTTATTAGTTCATCTTTGTCAAATAATCACTAGGAACTATTACATTTCAAATTTATAAATTTATATAGGGTTATGGAGGAATCGAACCCCATATTTATGATCTGCAATCAAAACGTAGAACCATCTACAGCATATCCCTAGTACATATATGTCTATATAAAGTACTTCTCTTACTTTAGATAGTATATGTACCAATTATCATATAAAGTACTTCTCTTACTTTATGTACCAATTATCCTATATTTAAATATAAACATAAATTATAAAATTATTATTCATTTGGTTTTCTATTAATTTGTATAAATTCAATTCTAGAGTTCAGAAGAGTAGCTTTAGCTTCCGCCCGAACTTTTTGCATATTTAAATTCTGCAAATCTGATAAAATTGTGTTTCTTAATCTATGTTCATATTCATTTGTAGGTATTTCTGGCACTTTTGATAATGTTTCTTGCGCATATAATGTTTTTTGATTTATGACATGTAAGTATTTTAAATAATTATCTCTTTGTTCTAAAGCAGTTTTTAAATCCATATTTTTAAACTGTCTTAAAATATGTGAGTTATAATCAATATGTTTACATATATCATCACGTAAAGGTACTTCACCTCCGGGGACATTAAAACCAGGACCTGGATTTATTGTTTTAGGAAAGAATACTGATGCCGGATCAAGACCAGGGAAAACTCTAGATCATGTAACCAAAGGTGGTTCTGTACAATGTCCTGGTCCAAGTTCTATCCGATGCACTCTTCTATCTATACCCTTTCCTTTATCCAGAGGCTTAGCTCCACTCTCATCATTACCCTCATTAAACCCTTTATCTATACCTTTTCCTTTATCTATCTGTTTACTTGGATCAGATCCATCATCAGATTCCATCGCATTATATAATTTGACTTTAAAATCTTTTAATGAATGACTATCACCAGCACCCATTGTATGATAACCATAAAGGAATTGGTTTAAATTAAAGTTAATACCTTTTACCCCAAGGTATTCAGAAAATCACCCTATTGCAGCTGTATTAATAGTTCAACCTAATAATCCTATAGTCACATTATTTCAGAATTCACAATACTCTAAGTGAAAATTACCTGAAACCATGTATTTTATTAATGCTACCATTATAATGGTAATGAATGCACCAGCTAACTTTGCTAAAGTAAAATTTACTAGTAAAATATTGATTGTTTTTTTTGTTGTTTGTATAAAGTTTTTCATGTTTTTGTTTTATTTATTCTTTATAACATTAATGCAGTTATTGCCACGGTACTTTTTAAAAGGGTTAAGTTGTACATCTCTTAACTAAAAATTTGAACGTTCTTATATAAATTACTTCTTTTATTAAATCCTATTATCCTTATCCAAAAAAATTAATTTTAGGTCCAGCGAGTCACATATAAACCACCTTGAGTCAGTCCAAACAACAATTAAACCTCTCAAACTCGCGTATACATCTACGGGACCTAATAAAACTTGCAATTATAACGTTATTATTATTAATGTAACAATTGTTACATTTGATTATTACCTAGATAAATCCAATTACAAATATTCTTAAAATATTCGTAATTTAATCTTAGTCCTAATGTATTTAAAATATAAAAAATGTAACTATTATCTCTAGTTTATTTAATAAAAGTTAAAAACATTAAGACTGCTACCCATCTAAGATTCGAACTTAGATAAAAATATTAGGAATATTTAGCTTTACCATTAAGCTAATGGGTATTTTTTATTTTTTTTCTATATATTTATTTATATTAAATTAAAAAAGAGGCAATTTCCTCTAAATTAGTATTCTTTAGAATACTAAATACTAATTATTTATAACTAATAATAAAATTATATAATTATAAACTATAAAGCCATCATTAAACTCAATTCATTTATTGGTATAAATAAAAAAAACTTTATTTTATTATCTATACCACTACTAATACCCCTTAAAAATAAAATATACTCAAATTTGAGTATATTTTATTCTAAAAAAATATAATTAATCTAATCATACTACATCTACAATAACAATTGCTACATAAAGTATTGCAATAATTAAAGAAATACTTACTACAACCATAGTAATAATCGAAAACTTTTAACTTTGTAAAGGTAAAGATACAAATGCATGAGGTTTAGGTGGACTAGTTAATGCTCATTCAAGAGAATTATAACTTCTATTTAATAATGTTTGTAAACTATCACTATAGAATTGTGGAGTTAGTCAAGGGTATCTACTTGTAGGTTTACCTTCCACTAACTGTACATAAACTATATGTAAAAATAATCATGTAGCTACTACACTAATAATACTACCAAAACTACTAATTAAATTTCATCCTGCAAATGCATCAGGATAATCACTAATTCTTCTAGGCATTCCTTGTAAACCTAAGAAATGTTGAGGGAAGAATGTAACATTAACTCCGATAAATAATATTCAGAAATGTACTTTACCTAACATTCTGTTATAATCTAATCCTAATATTTTAGGAATTCAGAAGTATCATGCACTAAATAATGCAAAAACTGCTCCCATACTTAAAACGTAATGAAAATGGGCAACAACATAGTAAGTATCGTGGAATGCAATATCAAGTGATGCGTTAGCTAAAACAACACCTGATAATCCCCCAATTGTGAACATGAATACGAAACCTAAAGCAAATAACATTGAAGCTGTTAATTGTAAAGATCCCCCATAACATGTTGCCAATCAAGAGAATATTTTAATACCAGTTGGTACAGCTATAATTAATGTAGCGGCAGTGAAATAAGCTCTTGTATCCACGTCTAATCCAACTGTATACATATGATGACTTCACACAACAAAACCTAATACACCTATAGACATCATGGCATAAACCATACCTAAATACCCAAACACACTCTTGTTGGAGTTAGCAGATATTGTAGTACTTATTATACCAAACCCAGGTATAATTAATATATAAACCTCTGGATGTCCGAAGAATCAGAAAAGATGTTGGTAAAGTATAGGATCACCACCTCCTGCGGCTTCAAAGAATGATGTATTAAAATTTCTATCTGTTAATAACATTGTAATTGCACCGGCTAGTACAGGTAATGATAGTAATAATAATACTGCTGTAACAACTACAGCTCATCCAAATAAAGCTAGTTTGTGTAGTCTTATACCAGGACTTCTCATATTTAATATAGTAGTTATAAAGTTTATAGCACCTAATAAACTACTTATACCTGATAAGTGTAAAGCAAATATAGCTAAATCTACACTAGGTCCACTGTGACTTTGTATTCCACTTAAAGGTGGATAAACAGTTCAACCAGTACCTGCTCCATTTTCTATACCACTAGCAAATAAAAATAATAGTAAAGCAGGAGGTAATAATCAGAAACTTATGTTATTTAATCTAGGAAATCGTAGAGATTTATTTAAGGCTATACAATAGATTCTCGTACAAACTTAATTAAATGATCCGAAATAATTATTTGACTAAAACCAGCGACTGAGTGACCATTAGCAGCCAAAGTACGTCTTAAAGCAAAACACATAGCCATATGAGTACCTTCCACATCAGTTAATCTAATACCCGCATTAGCAAGTCTAACACTGGTACCAGGAATACCGAAGGCTGCTCATCTAGCTAATACAATAGCTTTAGCTAGTTCCAAATGTTCTGCTAAATCTTCATTTTTGAAGACCGATTTTTGTTGTGGACCTAATGACATACTAAGAGGATCAGTGCATGATAACTCAAAAAAACTAAAATCGTGACTTAAATCAGAATGACCATTTACTCAAAGAAGAAATCTAAAATAAATTAAGAATGATTTGAAAGGATATTCAGTAACTACCGAATAAAATAGCTTTAAATATTTATTCCCTAACGTAGAAAATCATATAAATTTATATAATTTTTCATATAAATGGACTATGTCTTCATCTATTATTTATAGTAGATATACTATGTCCTATTATATTTTGTTAAAGAAAAAAAAGGAAATTTCTCACCTTCACGGACTATGTATTCATCAATTATACCATAAAATATAATAGAGCCACGCGTGTAGTCTCTGAGGATCCTACTAATATATATAACGTAATAGTTAACATATGTTGGTTTCCTGCATATTCCCCCCATGTATATATAAGTGTTACGACTAATTCAGTTGAATATACAACTTTATAGCCTAAAGTTCTTATAATTTTAAGAATATAAGCTCAATCAGGTGTCTATATATCTGTTATGTAGATTGATTAAATCTAACTCGAGGGATTCCATGCATATAGCGTAGTAATAATTGAGAAGTTCACACTTCTCAACGGCATTCCTAATTTAGGTAAAAAACAAGCTATAATTTATTTAAATGATCTCAATTAAAATATACTCTGTTTCTATTCATATTTTGTTTTAACAAATCTATACGAGTCTTGCTTTCAACACTTAAATGCAAATCTTTTATAATTAATTCTGCGGCAATGCTCCAATCTTTGTAATCTAAAAATTTAGAAGATAATAAAGGAAAAGTATTGAAATAAGAAATAACAATAGATAAAGATTTTTTGCTGGAAGCGGTTATCGTGTAATATTCTCTACCTGTAGCTAATTGTTTTCTAGTTAGAAGACTACACCCAAAAAAATTAGATATATCTAAAAGTATAGAACGATAACTAATATTGGTTATAACATCTAACATTCTTTGTTCAACTCTTAATCTGCAAGATATCTTATTTTTCAATGCACCATTAGCTATCTTAGTATGTTGTATAGAAAAACTACCATCCGCATCTATAAAACCAGCTAACCAGTTATTTTTATTTAAAGATTCTAACTTAATAGGTAACTTACTTATATTTAAGCTATTGTTTTTATTTAATCAATCGATTAAAAGATAAACTTGATTTATTTTAGGTGTTCTAAGTTCACCATTAATTAAATTAATTATTTTAACTAATCCTTTTACTTCTGAAACTATAAGTACACAAGCATTGTTTTTAGGTCTATATGCAATATGACCGTATTCTATTATTCTAATAAGTTTAATAGCTAATGGTGCATCTTTAATATGAAATGTAATACAAAATCTCGGATTATGTCTTTTTATAGATATACTAGTACGCTTTTGTATTCAAATATGTCCATCCCCTTCGAATAAACCAGCTAAATATGAATTAAAAACAGGGTTTATACTTAAATTGAGTCGTTTTATTTTATGTTGTTTTTTACCAAGGAGACCCTTATTTTTGTTTGCCATATCTGGACCTCCTACTAATAAAGGTAATAAAAAATTACCAAAACCTCCGATTAAGGCAGGCATAACCATAAAGAATATCATTAATATAGCATGAGCAGTAATGATACTATTATATAGTTGATTATCTGCAATATATTGAACACCAGGTCCACTAAGTTCTAATCTTATTAAAACAGAAAAAGCAGTACCAAGTAATCCAGAGAATAAAGCAAATATTAAATATAATGTTCCTATATCCTTCGCATTTGAAGATAAGAATCAACGCTCGGTTCATAAAGATATATTGGATTTTAATACAGATATCTTAGACCATTCGCTTTCTACCTCATTAGGTTGCTCACCTGTTAGATTTCTATTAAATAAAATCTGATGGGGCTCGGAATGGGAAACAGGATCAGGCAAATCACGACCCCACAACACTATTCGTAATCGTAATACAATTTATTACTAGTAATAGGTGGTATAATTATTTAAAAGTATTTTAATTTTATTTTTTTGCTTAATTTAATGTATATAAGGCTTTATGTATAATTATATAATAATTCACATATAAGATTAAAACTTAGATCTAAAAATTAGAAAACCTCACTATACCCTGAATAGATCGTTAAGCTAATTCGAAGTAAGATAGCAAATTCTGACTCTAAGACATTAAATCCATCACGTACTACTGCTCATGCCTGATCGTTGCTTAAAAAATTAAAATAAAAAACTCTGGTTGGTATGTTAGGTATTCTAATATCAGCAATATCTGCAATTGGTAAAGGTTGACCTATATTAGGCAATTGGTTAAAAGTAGCACCTAAAGACTCCAATAAAACTTTGAAATTAGCTAATAATTGAGCTATATTTTCACGAACTGCGCTTATCTGGTGACATAATTCCATTATTTCCTCATCTGAAGAGGCCGCCTCTAAACGGAAAAACTCGGTAAGTAAATTAGCCAATTGAATATTAAGATTATTTATTTGCTGTAATGTATTAGCCAATGAACTTAAACTAGGACCTAGTAAATCAGGATTATCTAAACTAACAGGGCTTATAATTAAATCCAAGACCTTTTCGCACATAAAAGGAACAGATTTAAGGCATAAATCTAAACCTGTTGTAAAAAAACCTGAACCACAATCAATAGCTGTTTTTACCGTAGTATCCACTATACTAGTCACATCAAAATTAGATACGATTGTAATAGATAATTCACCACTTACTGTACCAATAGTAATTAATAATAAAATAGGGAGTGAAAAACCAGCTATTTTATTATTTTTCACTTTATTTATTGAATTTAAGTCCATTAAACTATTTTCTATTATACTTACTAAAGGAACTATAATTAAAAAATGAGCAAAATATATTACTGTACTTATTTGTCCAAATTCTATAAAAGGTGACTCTACATGTTTGGCACCTAAAACCATTAATATTAAAAAATTAGCCACAAAGATATAAAAAGCTATTTTACTTAAAGGTCTAAATTGAATACCTCTACTTCTACTTAAATCACTAAATGGCATAACTAATAAAGCTAAAATAGCGCTAAACATAGCTATAACACCTAATAACTTATTAGGTATAGATCTTAATATAGCATAAAAAGGTAATAAATATCATTCAGGAACTATAGCAGGAGGAGTTTGCATAGGATTAGCCATAACATAGTTTTCACTATCTCCTAATGCATTAGGCATAAAGAATACTAATATACTTAATACTATTATAAATAAAAATATAGTTATTAAATCTTTAAATAAGAAATAAGGAGCCATAGGTAATCTATCATAATTACCTGAAACACCTAAAGGATTTCCTGAACCTGCACTATCATGAAGTGCAATTAAGTGCATTAACGCTAAAGCAGCTAATACAAAAGGTAATACAAAATGTAAAGCAAAAAATCTATTTAAAGTAGCATTATTAACACTAAATCCACCTCATAAAAATTCAACTATATCTTGTCCTATTCAAGGTATGGCACTCATAAGATTAGTAATAACTGTTGCACCTCATAAAGACATTTGTCCATAGGGTAAAACATAACCTAAGAAACCTGTAGCCATCATTAATAAAAATATAATTGTACCTAAAGTTCATACTAATGTTCTAGGTGCTCTGTATGATCCATAATATAAACCTCTACCGATATGTAGATAGACTAAAAAAAAGAAAGCCGAAGCTGTATTACTATGTAAATAACGTATTAATCATCCATTATTCACATCACGCATAATATGTTCTACTGAATTAAACGCTTCTAATACACTAGGATTATAATGCATAGCTAATGTTACACCTGTAATTATCTGTATAACTAAACAAACAGCCAATAAAGAACCAAAATTTCATAAATAGCTAATATTAGATGGTTGTGGTGAATCGATTAAATATGAATTAACCAATTTTAATAAAGGATGACTCTTGAAAATTCTCATGGTTAAATTAAATTGTTGTTTTTTTTTTCTAGATCTTAAAGGTAAAAAAAATTGTACTCTAGTAGTTAAATTAAACTATATAAATATGGTAAATATTAATTATGTAAATATAAACACATTACTAAATCCCCTTAAATTTAATAATATTATATTTAAAAAAAATAAATATAACGTAAAGTACCATCTCTATATATATCTACTATAAAGAATTCATTCTCATCATGGCTAAAAGCTATAAGATGACATCTCTCAACCTGAATCCTCATTAATTCATTATTTATATTAATTATATTACCGAAATACTTGGGATTAATTGCTAACAATTGCCGTTCACCCTCTCAACATAACCTCATTACTTGAAACTCATGTTCCGAAAAATTAATAGCCTTATAAACAGCCGCTATACGTAAACAGTGTTGATCAATTGTATTCAAACCTAACATTGCTCGTGCACGAGCAGATACTTGTAAACGTAATATTACATTAGGATTACCAGTACTTCCATGCCCACAAATATATAAGTTTTCAGAAACTAATCTTTTTAATATATTAAATAAACGAGACTTTTCTCTTAATAATTGTTCCATACCTTTAGTCTGAGAATCAACAGCATTCAATCATGCCATATAGCGTTTATACTCTATTAAAGGTAAAAATTTACCTGACTCAAAACATAAATTAATATAATTAATATACATTAAATATTGATTAATTAAATATCTTAAATCAAAATTTCATAAAGAAATATGATATATATATTTAATATTCGCGATAAAATTAAAAAATAGTCATTTTATACTTATATTTATTAATATATATATAAATGCAGTTTTTATAAATTGAGGTTTATTATATATATACATAATAGAATATATAGGTAAGTATTTTTTACTAATAATAAAAAATAAATTAACTATTTTTAAAATATAAATGTTTATATTATTAATACTATTAAACATTATACTTTTACAATTTTTAAATAAAAGCATAAAATTATTTAAATAATTAATAAATAATTTTAATATAAAAATAAATATAGTATAAAATCTGAAACCTAAATGTAATAATAAACTAATAATATAAAAGATAGACTCTAACATATTTATTAAATATAAGAGACAATTACTTATTATATTAACTAAAAAACTTAATAAAAAAAACAAACAATCTTTTGAAGAATCGAAAATATTAAACATTAAACCCACTATACTACTAATAAAAGGTAATACTATAGGTACAAAAAAAAACATATATTTGTATATATATAAAGAGTTATAATGTATAAATATACCCCAATGATTTAAAGGACTACATGAAATAGAGCCTAAGGTAGGTAAATATGTATTATTAAGAATAGAACCTATATCCTTAAATAAATAAGGATTATTAGACATAAAATCTGAACCATTTACTTTCTCATAAAGTATATTTAAAGCTATAGATTTCATTTTAAGAATATGACTATAATTTTCAGCCAAATATTGCATTTGCGCATTATGTACTCCATTTTTATCAATATCAACAGTTGGTAAAACTTCCTCAGTTATATTTTTAATACTATTTAATATATCAGGAAGTATATTTGTACTAGTGTTAATCATAGGTAAAACTTTAGAACTTATAATATTAATACCATCTAATACATCAGGTAGCACACTTAATAAATTATAATCTGATCTTAAAATTATTAATTTTGAATCTAAAGTAATACTATTAATATTAGTAGTATAGTTATTCACAATACTAAATAATGACAATAATACTAATAAAAGTAAACTCTTATCAAATAAAGCTAAATAAGGAATCAATATATAGAATATAATACCTATCAAAATATATAAAGCATAACTTGTAATTACTCCAGTATCTAAGCTGGCAATATTTCTACTTAAATTAATTAAGCCTTTTTCTAAGCCATAAGGTCCTAGTAATTCTACACTACCTTTATCTATAACTTTAGTAGTTTGACCACCTAAATTTAAAACAAAACCAGTTATATACTTATTATAAAATAATTCAATTAAAAAACGTTGATTAAAGAATCCGAATATATTATAACCTAATCTAGTAAATTTAAAATGAAGAAGAACTTTACCTAAAAATTCTGAAAGAATTATAGCTAAAACACTAAAAAATATAGTAAATACTAAAGGTAATAATTTAAATATAGTAGGTACAGCAAATTCAGTGTCCAACATTATTTCATGTGTAGGATGAATAAATAAACTATTATCAGAGAAAAAAGCAGAACCTAAACCTATAAATATGTCTTTAGTAATATAACCAAAGAATATAGAGAAAACAGCTAATATGATTAAAGGTAAACTCATAAATATATCACTTTCATGAGCATTTTTATAGTTAACAACTGGTCCATTAGGATTAGCTAAAAAAGTTAAATATAAAACTTTAACAGAGTATAGAGTAGTAAACATAGCACCTATAGTAGCAATAAAGTAAACAACTGTACCACTAAAATAGAATTGTCCATAAGCGGATTCTAATATAAAATCTTTACTATAGAATCCTGTCATAAAAGGGAAAGCAACTAAACTAAGACTTGCTATTAACATTACAGAATAAGTTAAAGGTAAAAAAGGTCTTAATCCACCATATTTTCTAAAATCTTGATTGTCAGCTACTGCATGAATTACAGCACCTGCACCTAAGAATAATAGCCCTTTATAAAAAGCATGATTAACTAGATGAAATAAAGCTATATTATAAGAAGATAATCCAACGGCTATCACCATCATCCCTAATTGGCTCATAGTAGAGTAAGCGATAACTTTTTTAATATCTTGTTGGAATAATCCTATAAGAGAACTAAAAACAGTAGTTATTGCTCCTAATCATAAACATAATATTAATACGGTAGAACTATATTCTATTAAAGGACTTGTACGCATTAATAAATATACACCAGCAGTAACCATAGTGGCCGCGTGTATTAAGGCACTTACAGGTGTAGGACCTTCCATTGCCATAGGTAATCAGACGTGTAATCCAACTTGAGAACTTTTAGCCATAGCTCCAATTAATAAACATATACCAATAATTGTAACTATATTTTCATTAATAAAAGGTGCTAATGAGAATACTGTACTATAATCAATGTTACCAAATGACCATAATATAGCAAACATACCAATAGTTAAAAAACAATCACCTACTCTATTAGTTAAAAAAGCAGACATAGAACTTTGATTTGCCGCTATTCTAGTAAATCAGAAACTTACTAAAAGATATGAACAAATACCTACACCCTCTCATCCTACAAACATCAATAGAAAATTATTAGCTGTAACAAGTATAATCATCATAAAAGTAAATAAGCTTAAATAGCTGAAAAATCTTTGATTATGTGGATCATGACTCATATATCCTATAGAATATATATGAACTAAAGAACTAACTATTAAAACAGGTATCAACATAGACACTGTTAAACTATCAAAATGAAAACCTCATAGAACATTAAGAGATTCACTATCAATTCATCTAAACAGATTTATTGATACTGGTATGTTATTTAAACCTACCTCAAAAAAAGCAATTATTGATAATAAAGTTGTTACAATTACACTTGTACATGTAATTAATTGTGCTCCGCTAACTCCGACTTTTCTACCAAAAAAACCGGATACTACTGATCCTAATAATGGTAAAGTAATTATAGCTAAATACATTATTTATATTCTATTGCTATACTTCCTCTTAATCTATAAAATGCAACTAGAATACCTAAACCAATTGCTGATTCTGCACCAGCAATTGCTATAATATATATAGCATATGTTTGGCCTAATATATCATCAAAGCTAAGTGAACTTATCAATATTAAGAATGTAATAGCTAATAACATTATTTCTATTGAAATAAGCATTAATATTATATTTTTTCTGTTTAAAACGAAACCTAAAATTCCGATCAAAAAAAGTATTAAGGATAAATTCATTGTATATTATTTTTTCATAATTTTACTTTTATAGCCAAAAGGAGTCATTTTAATAAATACTTCTATATTTTATAATCTATTTTAAAATTAATATAACTTTATAGTCCCAGTTTATTGTTTTTAGTTATTCATATAACTGGGGTTATTAAAAACTAAAATTACAGATATCCTCATGTAGATGATAAATTACTTTTAATAATAATTATATAAATTTAAAAATTAAATTTATTATTGTTCTTCTAATCAAGATAAAAACTTTTCTATACTTACTGATTCAATAACTATAGGCATTGAACTGTGTAAAATACCACATATTTCAGAACATTGACCGTAGAAAGTTCCTTCTCTATTAATAAGAACAGAAACTTGATTTAATCTACCTGGATAAGCATCACATTTAATACCTAAAGCAGGACAGGCAAAAGAATGAATAACATCTGCCGCTGTAACAATAAATCTAACGTGTGTTAATTCCGGAAGGATAACTCTGTTATCTACTTCTAGCATTCTTAAAGCTCCATCATCTAAATCAGATTCTGGCACCAAATATGAATCAAATTCTATGAACTCTTCATCTGCATTTAAGAAATCAGGGTATTGATAACTTCAATATCATTGGTGACCCTCTGCTAGTACAGACATAGCAGGATCACTAACTTCATCCATTAAATATAATAATTTAAATGAAGGGAAAGCTATCAATATTAAAATTAAAGCAGGTGTAATTGTTCAGATTAATTCTATTAATGTACCGTGATTTAGATATTTATGAGATATAGGTGATTTAGCATTATTATAATTTCTCACTATAGATATCATTATTCAACCTACACTAAATAATATAATAACCAAATAAAACATAATATTGTCATGTAATTCCACTAATCCTTCCATCTGAGGTGTAGCACTGTCTTGAAAATATAAACCTCAAGGAGTTGGTGCATCACAACTATTTAATAAGTTCAAATAAAATAAATTTAACATATCGATTAATATTTTTTTTCTATAACTAAATTTATAGAAACCAATAAACAGCTTATACTAATTGTAGCATAGTAATAGAAAAAAAAATATTATTTTTTTTTTACAATTGTGCAAAAATAAATAGTGGTATTGTCAGTTATATAACATACTTTATTTTTAACTACGTAAAATATTGGATCATGCGAAGCTCTTATAATTGTATTAAACCTGACTCTTAAATCGGTACATATAAAATTACAAAATTATGGGTGCATAGTAGATCTTAATACAGCTAACTGGGATGTATTACTCTTAAATAAACTAATCATTTGTCTACTGTCTATTTTTAAAGCATTTTTACCTAATTCAAATGCAAATCCTAAAGTTAATGCTAAGAAAAAAATTAACATAATAACTAAACCATATATACCATTTGTATATGCACTTACTACATAAGGATATACTAGAAGAATTTCTAAATCAAATAATAAGAACAAAAGTGCAAATATAAAAAAAGAAATACTGAATTGTGTTCTATTTTGACCTAAAAAAGAATGAAAACCACATTCGAAAGCACTATTTTTTTCTTGATAAGGATTATGTGGAGCGAAAATTAAGTTAACTGCTAATAATATTATAGCTAATAAAGGTATAAATACAAAGAAAAAAGTAGTACTTGTCATTTAAGAATTAAATAATATTAATGCTAATATGTTAGCCATGCTTAATCATTCATTAGGTATAAATATAAATAAAAGTATTATTAAAGTAAGTATGGATATAGTAATAGTTAAAGAACTAGATAATATAATGTTCTTTGTCTTAAATGTTAGCTCTTCTACTAAAACATTATTCTTAAGAATATTACCATGTAAGTTAATATTATCCAGTTCTGGATTTATTTTGTATTCGGATTTATCAAAGAATACTTGTTTAATTATATTTAAATAATAAACTGCACTAATAACACTAGTTAGTATTGCAACTAAAGCAAGGAATACATAACCACTATCCAATGCGGCACTTAGTACCATCTGTTTTGCAAAAAATCCTATTAATGGAGGGATACCTACAAAAGAAAAAATTGTTACAGATAAACTTAAGGCTAACACAGGATTTATATAAAAATATCCTTTCATTTGACTTATTAACTGTATTGGTGAATTATTTTTATCAGGAAGTTCCTTATACTCCTTGTTATCATTTATATAAAAATATAAAGAAAAACCTATACTTATAAGTATAATAAATGCATTTAAATTACTTATAGAGTATTGCATTAAATAAAATATAAAGGCTTGGATCGACTCTATACTATTTATACTTAAGGCTAATAATATAAATCCTACATGTGATATTGTACTATAAGCAAATAATCTTTTTATTCTAAATTGTGTTAAACCTACAACTGTACCTATAATTAAAGAAAGTAATGAACTAACTAATAAACTACTTGTTCAACTGAATTGAAAATTAAATAATGAATTACTTGTATAATGTACTAATTCTAATAAAAATATAAATATTGATATCTTAGCTACTATAGCTACAAATGTTGTAACTATGGTAGGTATAGCATCGTAGACATCAGGAGATCAGAAATGGAAAGGTGCTGCGCTTACTTTAAATAGGAATCCTACACTTAAGATTAACAATGAAAAATTTATGTAATAAGATTTATATCAATATAAAAGATTATTAGAAAAATCGTTTGCTAAATCACTTAAGCTAGTTATTACATACATTCCATCTAAATTAGTTGTACCAGAATTTGCATATAATAAACCAGTACCTAATAAAATAAAACACGAACTTAAACCACCTAATAAAAAATAAGTAAGACCACCAGAAGTAGCTAATTCCGAATTACGATATAATGTACTAAGCAAATATAATCCATAACTTTGTAATTCAATAGAAATAAAAATAGAAACTAAATCACTTGTGGATACTAAAAATGTAGCTCCAGTTATTATAAATAATAAAATTAAAGGATATTCAATAATTTTAAATTGTTCTCCCATCTTATTAACTATTTTAGTTTTATAATATAAAAATTTATAAAAAATTAATTTTGTTAAAGATGAATAGTCTTCTATTAAAACTCTTCTAGGATAAAAAGCAGTTAGTTGTAATATTACTGCGCTAACTAAAAATATAAAGATCTGAAAAATTTGTGTTATACATGTAGTATGAAATAAACCACCAAATAATCCTATACCTTTAAAAGAATTACTTATTAGTAAACTAAACATAGCAAGTGTAGAAGAATAAATTAAAACAATTATAGCAACTCGACTAAAAAGTATAGATTTATCTCGTCTTAAAGTAACGGCATTAGATAGTAATAAAAATAATATTGAATAAATTAACATTAAAGAAGTAAAAGAGTTGAACTTTTATATAAAAAAATTTTTATTAAATAAGCTTTACCGATTAAGCTAACTTCTTATAGTATAGTACATTTATACTACCATACTTTTTTTCCTTGTATAAAATATGTTAAATAAATAATAAACTAAGAATAATGAGGCAAGCAACAGCCTATTCTTTATTTTTTATATTAGGAATAGCGAGTCTGTATTCATATATTCTACATATATATTATTTTAGATTAATCCACCAATAAATCAATAATAAGAATATATTTTCCTTTTTAAACAAAAAGATATAATTTAAAGATTATTTAATATGCTTATTATAACATTAAACTTAAAACTATAGATAGCCGGAGGAGAAATTTGAATTCTCATTCTTAATGCATGAAATTAATGTTCTAACCAATTAAACTACCCTGGCTTTTATTTTAAATTTACTTACTATATAAAGGGTGAATACCCTGAGTTGAACAGGGAATCTTCTGTGCCACATACAGTCGCTCTACCATTGAACTATATTCACCTTAAAACATAAATACAATATATATACTAAAAATATACTATATAAATTATGTTGGAGTGATTCGAACACCCAATGGTAAATACCAAAAATTTATGACTTACCGATTAGTCTACAACATATAAACATTTTGAATACATTAATGATTGTATTTATCATAAGGTAAATCCGACTTGAACGGATAAAATTAAAAAATTAAATAGTCCTAAGCTATTCATGTCTACCAATTCCATCATTACCTTTCTATCTATAATTTATTATATCTAAAAATTTTATTTTATTTTGTATTAACAAGAATATCTATAATAATAAATAGTATTCTAGATACGAATATAACTTTATAAAAATTTTAGATACTTAGATAGTATTAATTAAACATACATAATATGAACAAAACATTTAAAGTAACGGTTATATTACATAAAAAAGATTGCTCGAGATAAGATTTGAACTTACAGCCTAGGTCGCTTCAAGACCCCGCTCAACCAATTGAGCTTCTCGAGCTAATTTTTATTTTTTTTCTATATATATTATATTAAATAAAAAAGAGGCGATTTCCTCTAAATTGGTATACTAATTGGAGACATCAGGACTCGATCCTGAAATAACGATATGCAAAATCGTAGTTTTACCAGTTAAACTATGTCCCCTTGCTAAGTATTTATATTAATTATCCGAAAAACGACTTGAACGTTCACGATGTTAAATCAATAAATCTTAAGATTATCCTGTCTACCAGTTCCAGCACTCGGATATAAAAAATATGATAATTACATTAGCTAAGGCCAGAGTGAATTGAACACTCATCTCAGCTGTCATGAGCAGCTTGCTTTACCAATTAAGCTATAACCTTTATATTTAAACGTGCGGACAAAGGATTTGCACCTCTATATATTGGACATGAGCCAATTATGTTACTATTACATCAATCCGCAATAATATATTTTTTTAATATATATATTAATCATTATAGCCCCAGAGGGTTTCGAACCCTCGTATGTAATGATGAAAACATTATGTCTTAACCACTTGACTATGGGGCCTATATATTCTTTTTTTTTATTTTTTTAAAGTCCAGTGCAAGTATCGCACTTGCTTCAGCTGGTTACAAAACAGCTACATTACTTTTATGCTAACCAGACTTGGTTAAAAAATGTAGTTATATCCAACATATAATTATGCTTAATTAATATCAATCAAATTCAGTTATATATAAAATTAGTACTTTATACCTAAAAACATTTAAATTCTTTCAGCTAAAGCCTATATAATAGTGATAAATAAAAGCATGATAATAATTTTATCCTAAAATAAATATCATATCAATTAGTCTATTTATGACCATTCTCGTAGTGTTCAACTACGTATATTTAAGAATATCTTAAAGTAACTTTCGTGCCTAGATGCATTCAGCACTTATTTTTAACTAACATAGCGTTCCTGCCGTGCCTATGCTATAAATTTACTTAAGTGAAAGTAACATCCCTGTAAAAAAATTTATTAAAAATTTCCTTACTTAAATTAATATTGGGCACATAAACAACAGGTAAACCAGAGGTTAATATACCCAGCTCCTTTCGTACGAGGGGGCTATCTTTATTTTATTCTAATTTCCTCTAGAAGATAGAAACCATACTGTC
>Ga0316214_1000019_pt1 | contig 20181 bp, 20 predicted proteins | sample NRE4metagenome_FD_207797 | JGI IMG/M metagenome (GOLD analysis project Ga0316214, IMG submission 207797) | Spruce roots microbial communities from Maridalen valley, Oslo, Norway - NRE4 | ecosystem: Host-associated > Plants > Roots > Unclassified | place: Norway: Oslo | collected 2017-09-15
TAACTTTACCTCGGGCCATATCCCGAAGGCCGCCGCATCGAACAAGACGCTCGCAGACGGCTACGCGGTCCAAGGCACCGATACCTCCCTGCTGAGCAGCGGCACGGTATCCGGCACCTCGGTCCTCCTCTGCACCGACGCCAACGGTGGTGCGACCACGAGCGGCTGTCCCTCGACCGGCGGCAACGTCTCTACCTCCGGCACGATCACCTCGGGCCAGATCGCCATCTGGGCCTCGACGACGACCATCAAGTCCGCAGCGATCAGCGGCGACAGCACCATGACTAGCGCTGGTGTGATGACCAACACGGGGATGAACGGCGTCTCCTTCGCCAGCCTCGCTACCGGCATCGTCAAGAACACGACCACGACCGGCGTCCCTAGCATCGCCGTCTCCGCCGACACCATCGCACAGTGGACTGGTACCTGCAACTCCTCTACCTTCCTGCGCGCTGACGGGAGCTGCCAAGTCCCCTCGTCCACGGGCGGTACGGTCAACGTGGCTCTTCAGTACGCGATGCCGTACTACTCCGCCGCTGGGTCCACGAATACGATTAGCGGCTCGCCCGCGCCTACCTCGCCGAACGGAATCGCGCAGACTTGGACCTCTACTCCTTCAGGCGGGACGGCGACTCAAGGCGTATGGTCCATCCCCGGCGTCCCCATCGACGCGCAGACGGGGACGAGTTACACCATCCCAATCACCGACGACGTGACCTTTGTCACTGGCAGCAATACCTCCGCGACGGCGTGGACTGGATTCGCCCTCGCCAACAACTACGCCTTTTCGTTCATGAACATCAATACGGGCCTGATCACCTTCACTCCGGCGTCGGGTACGGTCAACGGGAATGCTACCCAGATCATCCCGTCCCAGTGGTTCGGCTTCCACTACACGGATAACACGAATACATTCATGCCAGTTATGCCGACCATCGCAGCGTTCACGGACTGTCATGGAGCGTCGAACGCCGTAATCTTCACTGCAGCAACCGGCGCGTTCGGATGCAACACGATCTCCGGCAGCAGCGGCCTATCCGGGATGACGGCGGGACAAGTACCTATCGCCGCTACGGCGACCACGGTAACCTCGTCGAAGGCGCTCGCTGGCGCAGGCGCAGGCATCACTACAGGGCCGGTCTCAGGCGTAACCACTCTCGATCTGACCGAATTCACCGGCACTGGAGGCCAGATCGCGGACTCAGGTGTCCTCGCCGCCAACGTGGTCACCCAGACCTCGAACGGCACCTCCGGCCAGGTATGTACGTATACCGGATCGAACAAAGTATGCGTCCCAGCGACGGCACTCCCGAACGGAGTTACCGCAACCACACAGACGGCCACGGATACCAGCACGGATGTATCGACGGACGCCTTTGTGGCTACTTCGATCGCGAACGCCATCGCGGCAGTCAATCCTGCCGTAGCCGTGTTGGCAGCCTCTACCACTAGCCTGACTGGTACCTACGCCAACGGAGCCAGCGGCGTCGGGGCCACCTTCACAGTCACCGCTACCGGCGCGTTCACACTGGACGGGATATCCATCAGCACGATCGGCCAGCGCGTCCTGCTCAAGAATCAATCCAGCGCGTTCCAGAACGGTATCTATACGGCTACCGTGGTCGGCGCAACCGCTATCTCGCCCGTGTTCACCCGTGCGCTTGATTACGATCAGCCATCGGATATGAACACCACCGGAGCGATCCCGGTGCAGAGCGGCACGGTAAACGCTGAAACGAGCTGGCTGCAAACGTCTACAGTGAATACAGTCGGAACGGATGCGGTTACCTTCACGCAGTTCAGCGTCAATCCGGCCAACTTGGTGACTGCGGTATCGCCTGGAGTCGGCCTCTGCCACTTCGCCGGATCGACGCAGGCTTGTACCAGCAGCGCCATCGTTGCGGCAGACATCACCAACAATACGATCACGGGAACGCAGCTTGCTTCGTCCTTAGCTTTGGTCACGCCAAACATTGGAGCGGCGACCGGAACCTCCTTGCTGGTCACTGGCACTCTGGATGGCAAGGCTCCAATCACGATCACCACCGGCACGACGGCCACGCTCGGAGCGGCGACTTACGCCAGCGGCTACACCTTCAATCAGGAAGCCACCGCTGGCACCAGTGTCACCTATACACTCCCCGCGACCGCTGCAGGGCTGCAATATTGCGTCAAGAATTCCATCGTCTCGGGCACCGGTGCGGCAGACACAGGCGTTCTGAAAGTCTATCCCGCATCAGGTTCCTACGTGATCCTGAACGGAACGATTAACACCATCGGTGGAGGCGGGACGCATGGCGTCTCCTCGGGTGGAGCGGCGGGAGACTCGGCATGCTTCGTGGCTATTGACTCCACTCACTGGGAAGTTTACGTCCAGGTGGGAACTTGGGCAGAAAACTAGACATGAAAAAACTCCTCACGATTACGTTACTTGTACTAGTCGCACTGTTATTAGCAGCAGCCGGAGTCCCTCAGCACGGGCTCCAGGTGATTGTTTCCAGTGCTCCGGTAACTACCACGGCCACGCCCGGCTTTGTCAGTGAGACCAGCAAGAACAGCCTGGGATCGATAGCGTTGGCCACTCAATTCACCAACATGAATGCCTGTCCCAGCTATGACTACTGTCTACCTTATGTAGAAAACGCGCTTGGTGGGAATATAGGGATTGTACCCTTCATTTATTCCAGCAGTCCTACTCCTACCATTGGAGTCACGGACGACAAAAGCGATACGTATAGCTGCGTGGCGCCATCAAGCGCGAGTTCGAGTCTAGTAGTAGACATCTGCTACGCACCAAACCTGATTGCGGGTGCACACAACGTTGATGTGTCATTTGCGGCAGCAAATACCCACGTTGCGGCCAAGGTCTCTATGGCCTATAACGTAGCAACATCTAGTCCTCTGGATACGTCCAACTCATGCGTTGGAACCAGTTCAACGACTGTTAATTGCGCCAATGTCACGACAGGCTTCGCTAACGATTACATATACGTGGCGGTCTGCCGAACCGGCACTCCGGTCGCCACGTCTTTCACCGCAGGTTCTGGATATACACTAGGCACCACGGACATTCAGGGAGGTTGTGCCACCGAGTACGGAGTGGCTACTTCGGCGGGAAGCGTAACGCCTTCGATGACCATGTCGCCCGCCTCGACTTACATCGAGTACGTACTGGCCTTTAAGGCCGCGACCGCTGGTGTAGCGCCTAGTGGATTCTATCAGGATCGTCTACTCTCGTGGAGTACACAGTCCGGTGTGAGCGGCAACGTCTCTCTGCAGTTCCCAACTAGCGGGAACCTTCTGGTCGCCATGGAATCTGGCAACACGATAGATACTACCTCTATTACTGATTCTGGTAATACGTGGTCGTTGGCAGGAACTGACAACAACACTAACAGCACTGCATACTACGTACCAAACGCCTCAGCTGACTCTTCTGGCCTCTTGACCATGAACACTACTGGGACAGGGGATAGCACATATCAGCTCTACTCTTTCACTGGAGCTATTGCTGATCCATACATAAACTGGCAGCAAGTGCCCTTGAGTGGAGGAACGGTGCAGTGCAGCGGAGGCATTACCGCGTGCAATGTCCTTAATCCTACGTCGGGGCAGATTAACACATGGACTCCCCCAGCAACGTCATATCTTGCGGTGACTGCTGGACAACAGGGATTCAATACGTCTGTTTCCATTGGCACCCCCACAGGATGGTTTTGGGATGGAGGATTTTTCGGTGGAGAAACACTTAACGGTGGTGGCACCCCGGAATCGGTTGTAGATCAGAACAATGTATGGGCACACGGCTACTCCACCACACTGGGTACACAGACAACTTTTTCCATAAACCAAACCACGACTTTCACCAATAGCACCGCGTCTAATTTCAATGTAGATTTGCTTACTTTCCTCACTTCTACCGGAATCGGAATTAAGCATTTCACTAGCAACCAGGCCACGTCAGGCTCCACACTGGCGATCACGGTTCCTGCTACGAAGGCCAATTTATTGGTGATCAGTACTGGGTTTTACGACGGCTCGACGGTACGCACTGTGAGTAAGGTCTGCACGGATGGAACGACTTGCGCAGCCGGTCACTCTTTCACGCAACTTACCAGCGCGGCCTCTACCGACACCAGCAGCACGAGCGGCACAGACATTTGGTACTGCCTAAGTTGCACTTCGGGTGCGACGACGGTGACCATAAGCTACTCAGGCGCGGTCACCACTTCGGAAGGCTTCTATTGGGAAGTCCAAAAAGGCAGCGGAGCTAGCTGGGCGGCCGACGGAGGGGCGCACGTCAATGCCGGCACTACGAGCGGCACAACTTCTACTGGCGCGGCAGTCACTCCCACCGGGACGCAGGATTTCTGCGTGGGTCACATCGACGTATCAGGCTCCGGGGTTTCGGCCAACCCTTTATCTGGAAATGCTTTTGTTTACCCAGGTACAACCCCCGACTTCTCAGGTACGGGAGGTGCAGCAGCTTCTCTTTTGACCACATCTTCATCGGCTCAAACTCCGCAGTGGACAACGAGCACCGGAACCTTTAATTCCTCGACGGGATGTTTCAAATGAAACGCCTTCTGATTGCGATCTTTTTATTCGCGCTAAACACTTGCTACGGCGGCCCTGCCACCTCGACAACGTTTAACTGGGCTATCGGAGGGACTACAGCAGTAACCATCATGTCTGGGGTGACGATTGTTTCTGTGAACTGCTCCACGTTAGATTTTGTGGCTGTTGACAACACTCATCAGACAGCAATCGCAACCACGAACACCAACACAACTCTTGCTCCCATTCAGGCGTTCGATACGTACACGCTGACCAATAACAACACCATCAACGTTACCCAGACTGCTGCCGGGACCGCCGACGTTTACACGGCCTACAGCCTGACTGTGGATTTGTACTGATGAGAAAACTAAATCTAATCTTTTTGTTTCTCGTCAACATCGCCATGTTGCAGGCTCAGACTGGCACAGCTCCGCTTTATCAATCTACGACCAGCACGGCGAATCCAGGGCCGATCACCCCACTGTTCACGGGTACGGTCGGACAGAATAAGACGGCCTATGATACGACTTACAATCCTCCACCACTGGACTGCTACACGCAAGCCACGGACTCTGTAACGATGGGTGGACTGTCTCTCGGAAACAACACTTGGTCAGGCGGGGCCAACGACTACATGGCGTTGCTGATTGGGCCAGATGGTACAGCATATTGGTTCATCGGAGACATCAACGGCGGGATGGACATGCTGCACGTTGACCTATCCGGGAACTGCGCGAGGGTTATAAACGCTGGCGTCAACCTTCACACTAGCGGCGTGCATGTGTCCGGTCCAATTGTTGCCTCCAAGGTCACATCCAATATTTTTTATAACTTAAATGGACCAACGAGGCTAAACTCTAACGTTATAAACAGCGATACCAGTTACACTCCCACGCTTATGGTAGATGTGGCAAGCGGCACGTCTTGCCCCGGAATTCCGGCTCCTTCCACATTCATATATGCCGGAATACTCGGGAGTAAGTACAACGACACTCGATTTGGCTGGTCACTAGGTAATTCAGGGGGGCAGGGAACGGCTGAGTGGAATGTAGCATACGATACCACATTACCGGGGTGCGCCGTGGTCCACATGACCACCGGCGACTACTGGGACTTCGGGGCGTGCGCTCCCGGCAGTTGCAGCCCGGCCACCCCACCGACAGGAACCTTGGCAACGGCTACCGCTTGCACAAATGGAACTGATTGTAGCTGTTGGATAGGGCCTCAAGCACAGGCCGCGATCACCAGCTTCTCGATCACAGGGAACGTGGTTACATTCGTCGCAAACAATTCCTTCACGGCAGGACTAACTCCCACAATTAGTCTGCCGTTCATTTCTTATTTAAACGGTCAGAGCCTTACGATACTCGCCGCAGGGCTTTCCTCGACGCAGTTCTCGGCCAATTTTACCCACGCCGACGTAACTTCTACAGCACAAACGGGATTTGCTACCACGACCGGAATCCATGATTCACAGTTTTGTGGAGATGGAACCTGCACCGTCATGAGCGTTACCGGAGGCAATTATGCGCGTGGAACGTGTTCGGGAAAATTCGGAGGAGCGATTGTCTGGACCGTGGGCACATCGACAACTCAGTGGTGCATTGGAGGGAATGGGCAGACCGGGAATGGAGGGCAGCATTGTGGCGGGCACAATTCAGTAGGCACTAGCAAGATGCTCGACACATGGCCTCCGACTGACTTGGTATCGACCATCCGACCGTTGAGCAACGTGCTTTTGGCAACAACATGGCAAACTGCAACTACCGTCAACGACAACCAGCACGGGTTTTGGCCGCAACCGGATCACGCAGACGACTATCCTTGGATTGCGACTACCTATGACATGCTTCCGGCAGTTGGCACAGTCTACAACCCGGTGAATCTTGGCAATGCAATTTTTGCGCAATATCCCCTTGCACTGAATCAGCCCTATACGATCTTCGGGCACACTTACAACGTGGGATCGACTGACGCCAGCATAGCTATGGGTTTAGTACAGACCGGACCGAATTGGACTGCGGGAAAGACGTACACACTGAATCCCACGGTAACAATTATTACTCCGACTTCGGGGAATGCCGGCCATTACTCCTACGAAGCGACAGTTGCCGGGACAGGGGGTGGGTCTGCTCCTACTTGGACACAAACACCGGGCGCTAGCGTGACGGATGGTGGCGCTACCCTAGTCAACATTGGAGTGGCTGGAGCATCTGTAGTTGAGAGTTACTTCGCCTGTCAGGATTCCATTATGAGCGTTTCTCAGGATGGCAACTGGGGGATGCTCGCCAGCAGCATGTTGCAGAGTTTGGGGCTGGATAGCGCTGGGAAGCCAGCCTGCCACGGCTTCATTGTCCATATCGGAAACCCGTTAGTAGCTCCTGTAGCGCCATCACCCATCTCCTTCGCCAAAAACGTCACAGAATCAGGAAAGTTTACGGCGGCTGGACACTAGGCAGTAGAATAGACCTGACAGCACTGTTCGGAGACTTATGAATATCAGGAAAGGCTGGCTGGTCACCGTTGCAGGATGTATGGCGGCAATGGGAGGTGTTCCGGTTGCTACGTGGGCAGCATTGCAGGCTTTTCCTTCTATGAAAGTACCAGCATGGTTTACGTCGGCACAATTTTACTTTGTCCTAGTAGGGATTGTCGGCAGTGCACTCATGGGCTGGGCGGCGAAGGGAGCGGACGATCATTCCACTTCCGCGCAAGTGGCCGTATCGACTATCGAGAAACCGCAGATTCAGGCGGACGCTATTGTAGAACTGCAAACGAAAGCACCGGAGGTTAAACCGTGATCCAACTACTGATTTACGTTCTGATTCTGCTGATCGTGATGGCGCTGGTGTGGTGGATCGTATCCCTACTCCCGCTGCCACCTCCCGTAAAGCAGATCGCAACCGTCGTGCTTGTCGTGATCTGCGTCATTGCGCTGATCTACCTGCTGCTGCCGCTAGCCGGGAGCGGGCCGCACTACAACTTGAGGCCCTAACTTAAATGACCGACGCGGTGGAGATTGCGCTGATTGGTGCGGCTGCGGTGATCGTTCCCGCAGTTGGGAGCATATTTGCAGCCATTTACAGCAAGCGGGCCAGCAACATCGCAAGCGAGATGGAATCCAAGATAATTGAACTGGATGTCAAGGTGGACGGCAGGCTTACACAACTCCTGAACGCTACCAACGCCCAGGGCCGGCAGGACGAACGGGATTCTCAATCGATCACGGTAAGAGGAGTGCCAGAGGAGCCTAAAAAGTGAGATGGTGGACCGGCAGACGCGAGTACAGATTGAGCGAGAGATGTATAACCTGCGGATACTGCTCGACAAATGTGTGGAAGGATCGCACTGGGAGCAGAGGATACTAGCTCGGATTGCGTGGCTGAAGGAGAAACTGAAGGAACTCGGTGACGACTAGGGTGAAGTTCCTGGAGAACGCGCTACGACAGGCACAGAGATTCCGGTTCATGTCCCCCCGGACCGGCGGCGGAGGCGGTGGAGGAGGAGGCGGAGTGGGATCCACGGTTGACATTCTCGAATATCTGCTACCGAACGAGGCGTGGTCGGTCAGTTCGCACCTGGCCGTCGCTGGCGCTGGAGGGCAGCCGATCTACGTCCTGCTCGCAGGGAGTCGCATATGGCAGGTCAAGGGCTCCGGCGGCTTCCCTTGGGACGGCAACTCCTTCGACTCCAACTACGTATACCAGTCGATCACAGAAAACGTATACCTCACTCCGACTACGTTCAAGATGTTCGCGTCGGCGTCCTGGCCAGGAGCGAATGGCGGGATCGCGTGGCTGCCACGATACTTCACCGAGGGCGGCCGGAACGCTCCGATCGTCACGGCGGATTCCACGTATCGTATCTACACCGCGTGCGGGGTATACACGACGTCGAGCCTCGGAGGCCCAGTCGAAGTCGAGGTCCAGGGGCCGTACTCGATCAACTTCGGCGGTACGCTCGGAGTCCAATCCGCGATCGTACAGACGTATAAGTGGAATCCAGGGTATACGGTGATGGAGGTCAATTACTACGTCAAGGGGTATGGGCTGGTGCAGTGGGAGTCGTGGGCGCTGAGCGGCGGCGTCTACACGCGGCAACAGGTATCGGCGTTTAATACGGTCGTGGCTGGAGGATTGCCGGCGCTCGACTTCCCTTGCGGGGTGCCTACGATCACGCCATGAGCCTCAGCTACGAAATCACGACTGGGAAAATGTACTCAGGTGCCGGTAAGCTGCTGGCTACCGGCTACTCCGGCCAGCCGCCACACGTCAACGATATCGCGGCTGTGGGCGAGGTAGGGATTGGGCCGATCCCGCCTGGATCGTGGAGGATCAGCGAGATCGAGTGGGACAATCCTAGGCTGGGGCCGTTCGTGCTCGTATTGGAGCCAGACCCAGCTACTACGTTATACGTGTTATCGCTGGGTCGAGGGTCGCATACGTTCCGCATCCACGGGGAGCGGGAGCAACCGCCACCGGGATACGCGAGTGATGGGTGTATAGTTTTACCGAGAGCACCACGCGAGCAGATTTGGAATTTAGGGGACCACGAACTCAATACGATCGCAACACTCAAGGAGGAATCACAATGACCACCGTATTAGGACCACCGACCAAATGGTCGGGATTCACCACCAACGACGTCAAGAGCGCGGATGAGTTCGCGGCCAAGCTGAGCGATCTCTACGCGCTAGGGTATACTGGGCCGGTCGTCGTAGTCACGGCTACGTCTCACAGTGGGCAGTGGGTCGCGGTAGCGGGGTACGACAAGGGACCGGTGCCGGTTCCAGTGCCAGTACCCGTCGGCGCGCATGCACCCATGCCCACCCATGCCGTGCCGCAATCGCAACCGAGTACGGGATGGCGCAAGAAACGCTGGGCTGGTCAGAATCCAACTCCAGCCTCGCACAGCATCGGAGGTGTCAAGTGAAGTTCAATCGCAACGTATTCTGGAAGCTGATCAGCATCTTCGCGGTCATGGACCTCTGCTGGCTGATGGCTGGCTGCGGCGACTGGGAAAATACTGCGTCACAGATCATCACTCTGCTCGGGCCAGCGCTGCAGGCTCTGGTGGCTATCCTCGCCGCGTTCGGCGTTGGCGTATCGGCCAGCGTGGTCGCGCAATTCAACTCCTGGGCGCAGCAGGCCCAGACATCCCTTGTCACGATCAAGGCGCTGATCGACTCCTACAAGACGGCAGCAGCGACCGCACAGCCCGGCATCCTGAACGAGATCCAGGCGGGCCTGACCGCGCTAACCAGCCAACTCGTGCCAATCATGTCCGAGTTGCATATCACCGATCCCGCGTCGCAGGCCAAGTTCGCGGCTGGCGTAGCAGCGGTGACGGCGTTCATCACGTCGCTGATCACGCTGATTCCTTCTATATCCTCGGCCGTTACGCTCGAAGCCGAGAAGAAACTGGCGGATAAGGCGATGGAGAGCACTGGCCAATTCAAGTCCAACTTCAATGGAGCGGTCAGTTACTTCGGAAACGAATACTGTATTTAGGGTGAGAGATGTCCGCAAGCACGATAGCCTTCTGTACGACGTGCAAGGGCCGCACCATGCACGTCGCGCAGACGCTCCCAGCCAACATCCGAGACAACTCGGATGCTCGATTCGTGCTGATGAACTACAACTCCCCGGACGGATTGCTGGACTACGTCGTCACCAACCACCACGCGGATATCCGTAGCGGCAAGCTGGTCGTGTATACGTTCGTAGCGGATGGTCCGTTCCACATGACCCACGCCAAGAACCTTGCTGCCAGGGCGGCGATCCGCGAGGGAGCGGGCGTCCTCGTCACGCTCGACGCCGACAACTTCACCGGGCCGTGCTTCGACCGCTTCGTGGCGGATAGGATGCAGGAGCCGGGAGTGTTCCTCCGCCCCGACTTCGAGACTATACGGAAGAGGCCGAATCGCCCCCAGCGTGGATTCGCCGGGAGGCTGGCGGTGCGGGCGCAGGACTTCATCAAGGCTGGGGGGTATAACGAAGCCTTCGACACTTGGGGCGGCGAGGACGCGGACTTCAACGAGCGCATGGGCCGGATGGGCTATACGTCCCGGTTCATCGACACCCGCTACCTGAGTGCGATCCCACACAACGCCGAAGTTCGGTTCAGGGAGTATCCGCACGCGCGGCAGCACGAGGTAGACGAGAGTTGGCGACTCGCGGTCCAACGCTATGATACGGTCGTCAACTGGGGACGGTTCGGCGTCGGCACGGTATACCGGAATGGCGATCCGACGCCGATCACGCTGGCTCCTATCCCTACGCGCGTCTTCGGCATTGGCCTCCACAAGACGGCCACGACGTCGCTGCATCGGGCGTTCCAGCTCCTCGGCTTCGATAGCCTGCACTGGGGTAGCGGCGAGGCACCGGTGATCTGGGAGGAAGTGAATTGCGCCGGGCGGTCAAAGACGCTGGAGCGGTTCTACGCCGCATGCGATCTACCGATTCCACTGCTGTATCGCCAACTCGATCGCGCCTACCCTGGATCGAAGTTCGTGCTCACGGTACGCGCCGAGGCGGAATGGTTGCGTAGCGTCGAGCGGTTGTGGGACGCACGGTACAACGCTACCCGCTGGGAGTGGGACGTGTGGCCGATCTCGAACCGGCTGCATCAGACGCTCTACGGACGCACCGACTTCGACGCTACGACGATGCTCGAACGGTACCGGAGGCACAACGCCGAGGTGCGGGACTACTTCCGCGGCCGACCGGAGGACTTGCTCGTGCTCGACATGAGCGCCGGCGCGGGATGGCCAGAACTATGTGGCTTTCTGGGATCGCCAGTGCCGCTGGTCCCCTACCCACGAGAATACGCTACGAAACTACAGGAGGGTATCCGATGCTCGACGTAACGAAGGTTAAGCTGGGAAAGCTGCCACCACGGATAGACGACAGGACGCTACGGTTCGCCCGGTACGCCGGAGCGCTCCCACTGCCGCCACCGGCGTGCGACTTCAGCAAGGGCGTCACTGCTTGGGGCATGATGAACAATGACGTCCTCGGCTGCTGCGTGTGTGCGATGAACGGCCACGGCGCGCAAGTGGCCACGCTGAACTCCGAAGAGGGAGAGATCACCGCGCCCGACCCGCTCATCCTCTCACTGTACGAGATCGCCTGCGGGTACCAGCCGAAGGACGCCAACACGGACCAGGGCTGCGTCATCGTGGACGTCCTCAACTACGTCCGCCAGCATGCGCCGTGGGCCAAGAAGAGACGGTTCGACGAGAAGGGGCATAAGCATCCGTATCAATTGATGGCGTATGCGGACCCGGATCCCGCCAACATCGTCCACGTGCAGCAGGCGATCTACCTGTTCCAGACGGTCGGCATCGGGCTGCAGTTGCCGATCACCGCGCAGAATCAGACCGGGCCGAATACGCCGTGGGACGTCGTGGGCGATCCGAACTCCGATCCTAATTCGCAGCCGGGGAGCTGGGGAGGGCACGCGGTCGTGGTCATCGGGTATAACGCTACCGGATTCCTGTGTATCACATGGGGAGCGCTCCAGTGGATGACGACGGCCTTCTGGAACGCCTACGTGGACGAGGCGCATGCGCTGCTCTACCGGTCCCGCGCGGCGCAGCTCGGAGCGGAGATGCCAGCCATGCTGACGGCGCTGGAGTCCGACTTGGCACTAGTGACAGGGTGAAGCGGATACTCTTCCATCTCCGCCCAGTTCGGTCCGTAGTTGCACTCGGCGTCGATCCACAGTCCGTCCGGCGCTATCGTGGGGTGCCGTAGAACCTCCGAAGGCCGCACGAGGAGGGGATATACCTCACGGACGTGCTCACCAAGTAAGGCTGCTGGGAAGTGGAAGACGAGAGAATCATGTACGTTGTTACAGAGTCCGTATTTGGCGTCGAGGCCAGCCCTTGCCAGTAGTTTGATGTGCTCTCGTATGTAGCCAAATGCAATGTTAGAGAGGTGATAGGAGATGGCCTCCTCCGCCTGATCCCCATGGCCGTAAGCAGCCTTTTTATAATCCCACCGGAAGACTTCATAGAACCTCCGCATGTGGCCGTACTGCGTTCGCTGATACTGTTGCTCGTGTGCTAACTTCTGTACCTTGTCGTGCCATGCGAAGACACGCGGGAAGAGAGCGTAGATGACGTCGAGGAACGACTGGGCTTCCTTGATCCCGCTGAAATCCTCCATGTGCTTCTCGTACAGCCCCTTCGCCTTGAGCCCGTTGCCGATTCCGAGGATGGCGTGCTTCATGCGGGCGTCGCGGATATGGCGCCACTCGGGATTGGATTTTAGCCATTGGCACTTGTCACGAATATATCCGTCGTCGTGATCTCGTAATAGCTCCAGCGCGTGCCAGAGGCCCAGCTTGTGTCCGGTGACGATGGAATGCATGTCAATACGGGCACACCGTATGTAATTTGCATCCTCCGCCAGGAATCCGAGGGTGAGGACATGACAAGACTTATAATCCCACTCCGTGAGTACATACCCCTCCTTCGCTGCGATCATGCGACGGACAGCTTTAGCTAACCTACCGTGCTTTGGAAAATTCTGGATGTTTGGCAGTCTAGAACTTAGCTGACCAATCCCAGTGTCGAAGGTGAACGTCGTGTGGACGCAGCCGTCGGCGTGCGGCACGAACCCGTTGATATACGTCCCTCGCATCTTCCCTAGCTCGCGGTACTCGATCACGCGGAGGTAGAAGTCGTCGCCGCTGCGATGAGCCAGCCTCACGAGTTCCTTCTTGTTCGTCGTATCCTTGTCGTTGCCCTCGTCGTCCTGCTCGCGGGACTTAGGCACCTTGTGACCCTTGGCCTTCATGTACCGGATGAGTTGCTTCCCCGAGTTCGGGAGGAACGGTTCGAGTCGGCACCAGCGCTCCACCTGAATCGTGGTGGGATTTCCCTGTTCGTCGCTACCAGTATCGCTAAAAGTATGTTGTACAAGTCCATCCATACACTTTGGCACTTTCTTATAGCCCAGCTTCGGATGAATCGAACGTGCTTCATCAGGGAACCTCCTATCGAGATCACTGCCGAGTTCCTGTTGCGCCAAGTCGAACTCCCCATCCAGCTTCAGCCGCTCGGCGTCGTCCACGGGGAGGCCGCGGCGCTCCATAGCGGCGAGGATCGACCGGACCTGCTGAACCTGCCCGACGTACCCGCCGACGCAATCGCCATGGGCGTCATACGGAGAGTCGTAGATCCCGTCGCGGCGGAGTTGCTGGTCGAGGAACGTATACAGTCGTAGCGTAGCGTCCACGTCCACGCTGCCGTAGAACTCCAGGTTCGTCGCCGCCAGGTGCTTCCACGGGAACGGGAACTGGACGAACTGCGCGCAGAACTGGAGGTGCGCCGGGAGGTCCGGCTGCCAGTGGTGGAACATCTGCAGAGTGTCGTGGATCGTCCCGCGAGGGCGGAGGTCTAGCCCTTCCCGCGCCCCCGCCGCTTCGAGGACTTTGTTGTCGAAGAGCCAGAGGTTGTGGCCACATTTGACGTTGGGGGATCGTAAGATAGTTCCAGCCAACTCACGATATTCTCCATCCCACGGGAAAGCGATTCCTCCGCCTTCGTCAACAGAGAACTGGATGAGACGGATTTGGGTATCTGTAAATCCGTCCCTAGCGTCTTCATCGAGTGATGCAGACTCGAAAGTCTCGATATCGTAGCTGACAACGAGCGCGCCATTGCCACTAATTCGGCATGCGAACGATCTTGCTTCATCAAGGCCAGGATGTAGCGAATATCTGAGCTGTCCATACGTCTCACTCCTCTCAGGGTCGATGCCCCACTGCCACGAACGGTCCCGGCCTGCGGCAACGTTGACCGCGCGCTGGAGGTTGCGGGCGAATATCCCTTGTAGATGCGCCGCGCCACGGCGGATGAAGGACGGGTGGAACGCGGGAATGACGGGCACGCCCTCCGAATCGAACGGAGACGGAGGCTGGCCAGCCTCAACCGGAACGCCAGTTCGCGGCCCACGTAGCACGTATCCGCAGAGGTGAGATACGCCTCTGGCCTCTCCCGCCTCCCCTGTCAGTTCCCGCGTAGCCGTATCACCCAGCGCCAGGATCGCGCGCGGTCGGCGCTCGCGTATCGCGGCGTCAAGGTTGGGACGGCAGTGTGTCAAAGCTGAGAACTCCCACGGCGCACCACTGAGCCAGTTGCGGGCGGGACGACAGCGAAGTGTATTCGTCAACGCGAACTGTTGACGGTTATAACCCATACGTCTGAACGTACGCTCTAGGAGTGAGCCAGCCGGGGCGTATGGACGCAGAGGGAGCTGGTCACGTGCTTCTAGTTCACCGGAGGCCTCGGCAACTATGGCCACCCCAAGCGAGCCAGTTCCCTCGACAACAGAGAAGTCGGTGCCCATCGAATGACATGGACACCCTACACAACTCTGTGGCTTTTGTCTCACAGTTTGAGCGTTCCCTTTTCTAGCGCGTCTACCAACGTCTGCGCGAGCTTAATACGACTATGGATGCTATCAATCTCCCGTGCGGTATCTAGTTCCACACGTCGGATATCTTGCTTTAGTCGTTTAATAAGGTTGCGCTTACCCTTCAACATCTTCTCTGCCGCGTTTAGTGTCGTCATCGTACTCTCCTCCCTACAACCAAGGTCGCAACTAGAGGGCTTTTGGCGCATCAGTCCTCTTCTCCGTCAAAGCAAGCGCAGTCAGTGTCCATCGTATTCTCGCGCATCTCACAACGCTTTGCTGCGTCTGCTTTGACCAGTTCTTCCCAACTCCAGTGCCGCCCAAGGCCCTTAATTACCTCACATTTTCCTCCAGCCAAAGCTCTCCGTTCCATTGCGACCGCACGCGCAAACAAGTCAGGATGCTCCTCAGATAGTTTGATCACTTCAGGCTTCCGCATAGACGGACAGAAGAAACACGCAGACTTGCCGGGCTGTGGTAATCCAGCAGACTGGATCGCCTCTACACATTCCTCGCGGCCCCATCCCCACTCAATCAGCGGATACCAGAAGTCGTATTTCTCGTTGGCATAAACCTTAGCCCGTTGCGGCTCTCCCGCGTCGTAGCCAATCACTTGAAGCACCTTCTTACCTTGCGCCCACGCGGTTCGAGCAGGCTCCCAATGATTGAGGAACTTCTGCTGCGGTTCTATCTTATAGCGCTGTGAACAAGACTTATAGCCAAATGCCTTGCTGGGAAGATTCTCAAGGCGTAGACACATTCCCTCTAAGCCCTCAAATCCTCTCTCTGGTCTTGGACTCTCCGCTCGTACTGTAGTGATTGCAGGTAGACCATGTGCTACACACCAGTCCGACAGTACCTCTACGAACTTATAGGTCTCTGGTTTCTCTCCCTTAGTGTCACTAAAGGTTATTAGGTCCACACGCTGCCCACGACGAGCAAACTCAACTATAAGGCCACCAGAGTTGGTTCCTCCCCCACAAGCAAGGCTAATAGGGCCATCGTACTCATATACCTCTACTCTCATAACCACGGCCTCACTCGCTCATCCACCTTGCACTGCGTCACGAACCTTTCTCGCTGTCCTACTATCCGTAGTCCCTCTAGCGTCCGGCACCGCGACATTGCTACGTAGAGCATCGCCGGAGCCGAGAAGAAGTGATCCCGGATGTCAATCTGGCAACGGTCCAGCGAGATCCCTTGCGACTTGTGCACCGTAGACGCATACGCCAGCCGCACCGGCCACATCTCACACTGCCCCTCGACGAAGCGCTTCTTATCCGGCATCCAATGCGGATACGGCAGCCACTCCCCGTGTCCGTTGGCGTGCGACCCTCCCCAGCCATCCGGCTTGTCCTTGCGACCGACGTCGCGGACTACTCTTCCGACATCGACGTCGCAATCGGTTCGAACCAGTCGAACGCAAAGGCCAGAACGCCCAGCACCGCCCCCAACAATATGCCCGCAATCACCATTTGCGTATACCATCCGACCTTCTTCATCGTAGCTGTTACTGAGTAGCATGACATACGCGCCCTCCTTCAACGTTATACGGTCCGGCACCTGCTTCCACTCGCCGCGCTGCTTGCCCCATCGGCGATTGGTGAGCGTGAACGTCGGGCCGGGGAGGCGATCCAGTGCCATCCCGTTATACCGGTCCACCTGATCATTCTTGGAGACGATCGTCGTACCGTCATACGTGATGTCGAGGGCGGAGTGCCATTCCAGCCCCTCCGCCGTCAACACGTCCGCCGAGGCAGCCCCCTCGCCACCGCGTGCGAAATTCAGCGCCGTCAGGAACGGTCCCGCGTCCTGGCGCCATACCTTGGTCAGTCGGGTAGTGTTGGCGTCGAAGCGGTGCCACTCGTCCGACTCGAAGGCCCACTTCGCCTTGACCGGCGGCAACTGACAGTAATCGCCAGTTAACATGATGCCAAGTGGCGGCATGTGCTTCGGCGACAGGAACGAATTGCACTCCAGCGCCGCGCGGACGAGGATGCCCAGTTGGTCGCCGTCCATCATCGACACCTCGTCGATTACCAAGCGGCAGTAGTCCTCGCGGATATCTTTTAACCGTCGGACTAGGGATCCGTTAAGGTAGGCGTCGCGTAGACTCGCAGTATCGAAGTAGCGAAGACAGCTATTAATAGTGGTTGTGCCAAGGTTGATCGCGCTGATTCCGGTAGTTGAGCAGATGAGGCCCCACGAGGGATCAGCGGCGGCGTGTTCGCGACACAAGTACGACTTGCCACTACCGGCCACGCCTGTGAGGAATTCGCATGGGACAGTAGGCCCCACCGGTGTCGCCTCTTCCACGTCCATCGCCACTTCTTGATCGTCGGTCATCTCGAGAACCGCCTCTGCAACTTGATATTCTTGCTGTAGCGTATACGACAATCCATACAGCGGCGGAACTTCGTGATAGGGTTCCTGCCACACTTGACGCACAGGCCAGCCAGAAGCCGAGCGTAGTACTTCATCTGCTCGTGGAGGTTTTCGTGCTCGCGGTTGTGCTTCACGCCTAGAATCCCTGATCCCGCCAGACGCTGCCACACGATTGACACTTTATGACGTCGCCCAGCACCACCAGCGTATGGCCGGTGACACGAGCGCAGCGGCCCTCCTTGCCTGCCTGCGACAGGTTCGGCTGGGTAGTCCAGGTGAGCGCGGGGAGCTTACGATACGTACCTGACACTCGCGGCGGTGCAGTTGCTGCGGCCATGTTACCCTCCCATACATTAGATAAAGGCGGAGACGTTACTAAGGTTTCCCGGCTCGGTGCGGTCTCCGTCTTATCGACGTGGTCAGCGTCGAACCTGATTACTTCTTCGCCGTCGTCCCCGTCCCTCGCGTAGCCTGTGCTTCCTTCAGCGAGAACGGCGCGACCAACCTGGCCTGCGCCCGCACCTGCTGCTTGCACGTCGGACACTGCACAATGGGATCGTGGACGCCCGGCGTCTTGGTTGCGGGGAACCGATGCATCCCCTGCAGGAACGGCCGGGGCGACTTATCCCCGCGCTTCTTCGCTACCTCCTGGCAGTGCTGGCATTCGGCGGACCATGCGGTCTCCAACACGAGTTCTGGCTCCGCGGCGAGGGTAGCTAGGAGAGCGTCCATGTATACCTTCTGTGATCCCGTCGGTGGCACCTTCCCGCCTAGTTTACCGATCATCGTGGCCGCCTGCGACGTCCCCTTGCGCGCGTCCACGAGAGTCTTCACCCAGTACTCGGTTAGCTTCACGTTGTCGAACTCGCCGGAATGGTCGATGATCGAGTATTCGATGTTGGTGGCGAGAAAGGGCGCACCGTTGGCCATCTTGGCGCGGGATAAGACGGCATACCGCTGCTGTTGTCCCTTGTCGTCCTTGATATCCACCTGCTTGGCCTTGGCGCGCCACTTGCCATCGGGAAGCGGAGGCAGGACCGCATACGCGTCCGCGTCGGGGTTGATGGTCAGGACTTCCGAGGTGAGGCGAGGGTCGTTGGGGTCCACGAGTTGCTGCGGCTCGCTGCTCGGTGCCGCAGCTTGGTCCGCAGGCCCGCTTTCATACGTGACTTCTCCAAATGCGCTCATAGTGTCATCTCCATTGTGTGATTATTTCGTTGCTGTTAACTCTTTCGGTGCACGGCCGAGCTTCTGGTCCGCCCGTTCCCGCCATCCCTTCAACGATCCCGATCCCGCCGAGTCCGCCGCCAGCTTGTCGAGCGCCCGCAGGTAGTCGTCGAAGCCGTGATCCGGCGTCGGCACAAAGAACCCGTCCGGGTAGAGTTCGGCCAGCTTCCCCACCGCGCCATGCGTCACTCGTGGCTTCGCAGGGTAGACGAGCCCCGTCCCCGGATCGCGGTGCTTTTTGAAGTAGTAGCGGCATACGGTGTCCATCGTCGACACTACCTCCGTCTCGCCCTGCTTGCCACCCAGCTTAGGCGCGTTGGTCGTGCGCTCCACTTGATAGTCCTGCGCGTGGATACAGTCGCCGATCCACGTTGGGATCAGGGAGCTGATCGCCTTCCCCGGTGCCGCCACTCCGCCTACCGTCTGCCTGTCGCCGTCCTCCGCCTTCTTGTCGTGACCGGTCAGCAGGAAGTATTCCACTGGGAGCGAGCCGAAGTTCATGATCAAGCCGTAGAGCTGGTTCTGCGCGAAGCCGTAGTGGCCGCGCGAGTTCCCCGCGAAGGTCTCCTCGCGCACCTGGCCGTCCACGCGGATCGGCATGCGGAACGGGGACGTAGCCTCCTCTCCCGTCTTCAGATTCTTGTCCGCGAGGTGCCGCATCAGCATAGTGCCGATGGACGTCACTCCCTCGACCGCGATCCCACCCACCTCGTTCCAGTTGACCGGGATGAAGTCTACCTGTGAGATATCCGTTTGCTCTGGGTTCGCCGGCCAATACCCCTGTGACACCTTGCGCAGGATAGGGAGAGGGATGACCGCCGTGTCGCAGCGATACGGCCGGATCATCCCGGCTTCGATCTCCTCCTGGCACGGCCCCCAGCCACCACCGTCGGCGCTGAACAAGAGCGTAGCCTTGCCGGTGCGCTCGGCAACGTAGCGCGCGAGGTGGGCGATGGCGGTAGTTTTGAAGGTCCCCGTGTCACCATATATAAGTCCTGATCTTGCCATAACTTACGACGCCTTGGCCTTTCTCATGGCCCAGCCATGCTTAAGGTTGTAGCTCTGGTTACACCATTCTAGATTCTCTGGTCGGTTGTTAGCACGAAAGCTGTCCTTATGATTAATACGATCCGTTCCTACAGGTGGGGGGCCGATAAAGGTAAACGCTACCAAGTGATGTGCGTAAACTCGGCATTTATGACGGACTTGTGCCTTGGCTCCAACAGAATGTCCTTTGTAGCCATAAAGTCTGGGCATCTCAACGTGGATATAACCGTTTGCTGATTTATGACCCACCAATCGGGCTATCCGACCATAGCTGCTAGCCACGAACCCATCAGCGTGGGGGATCGCCTTCCAGACTTCGGTATCCCCGTATATAAGTCCTGACCTTGCCACTTTATGCCACCTTCCTGAGCAACTTAACGCCGGGAGAGTTGAGGTCTCGTAGCACGGCGAGGGCTAGGGATGCGGAGAGGATGAGGTATTCGTTTGACGCCGCCGCCCGCGCCGCCGCCCACGCCGCCTCCGACGCCGCCCGCGCCGCCGCCCGCGCCGCCGCCCACGCCGCCTCCGACGCCCGCGC
>Ga0316214_1000020_pt1 | contig 20143 bp, 11 predicted proteins | sample NRE4metagenome_FD_207797 | JGI IMG/M metagenome (GOLD analysis project Ga0316214, IMG submission 207797) | Spruce roots microbial communities from Maridalen valley, Oslo, Norway - NRE4 | ecosystem: Host-associated > Plants > Roots > Unclassified | place: Norway: Oslo | collected 2017-09-15
AGCCGTTAAATGCGGTCTTGCATGAATGATGTAACGATACAACAGCTGTCTCAATGATTGGCTCAGTGAAATTGGAATAGCAGTGCAGATACTGCTTACCTCTAGATAGACGAGAAGACCCTATGCAGCTTTACTGTTACTAATTATTGGTTATGATAGATAAAGTTTTAGTGTAAAAGGTAATTGTTGAAATAACGGTGAAACACCTTTACTCTATTTATTATATCAAAGATATAGCACTATTGTATTTCTGAATTGTAGATATAACTAGTGAAAAATATTACAAAAGAAGTCTGAATTTTCCGGTATAATTAATGATATATACCAGAAAAAAAGTATGCTTTTCCCTGGTTTAGCGCGTATTTATAGCAAATATTGGAAACCAGAGGACTTTTTGCGAATATTGCATAAGAGTGACTTAGGAACCTAACGGCTTATGGTCGTCTAGAGTTTCGGTAACGCAGTCATTACAATAAAAGTCACTTTTCAAATTAGCGTTGATATAGAGAGCCTAAGTATACCCAGTCTGCTAATTAAGGGTAATTATACGGGTATTCTAGGGGTGAACCTCGGGGAAGAAGGTACTTTCTATATCAATATTATAGTGAACTAGCTATTTACGAGCAGTATATATAATTCATTATAAAGTATTTACGAGCAGTATATGGATGTAGCTAGGATGCATTATAAGATAATTTGAGGTATGCTACAATATGCTATATCTTGCAGGAAAAAAGGGTAAATGAAACGTGCATGAAATTAGTAGGTTATAGCTAAAATAATAGTACAAGATGGTAGAAAGGTACGTTTCGTTTAAGCTACCCTCCCTTTATCCATTTATCTTAAGAAATGAATCATATAGATGATTCACCATGCATTACGTGTCTGAGATATTCTCTGAGATACGTACTATCCGATGTTTTGGCTTTCATAGGTATATGATATCACCTGCTTACTAATCCTACAAAAATGTACTATATTGTTAGGTTAGTCTACTATTCTATGAAAACTTAAGGTTTAGCAGAGTAGTAGATATACTAATAATATGCTACAGGGAAACATTTGCTAGTAGACGGTTTATGCGGGGCACAGATCCCATAAAGAGTACCTGGGTATATCCAAAGTTAATCATGTAAATGTATATATAATTATACATTTAAATTTATAGACGCAACTTTTTGATTCTAACAGTTCTTAAAATACTTTAGAATCAAAAAGTTTCCTATAGTTTTTATTTCATTTATTTTGTAGTTGGTTTCTATTTTATGTGCTAAACAATATATTTGTCAATCCAGTTACGTTTCTTTTGAGTTAGAATTATTAATTTATCGCAAGTAAGATTTTCATTATATGGAAAATAATTGTAAATGAAATATTAACATTCAAATCTCTTTCTAAGAAATTCTGTGTAATATTTATAGTTATGTTCATATCAAGGTTTTTGATATAAATATGATGTTTATATTTACTTATAAAGTTTAATGGCTTAATCTTGCTTTACTGTTTGACTTACACGTCTTTCAGTCGCGTAAGCGGGGCATATGATCACAAGATGCAGAAAGGAAAGGTCTTGGATTTTTGAAAAAGCTACGCTAGGGATAACAGGCTAATTGCGCCAGAGAGTACAAATTGAGTGCGCAGTTTGGCACCTCGATGTCGGCTTAACTTATCCACATGAATGCAGGAATCATGAAGGGTTCGACTGTTCGTCGATTAATAAGTTACACGAGCTGGGTTAAATACGTCGTGAGACAGTATGGTTTCTATCTTCTAGAGGGAATTAGAATAAAATAAGGATATCCCCCTCGTACGAAAGGAGCTGGGTATATTAACCTCTGGTTTACCTGTTGTTTATGTGCCCAATATTAATATTGATGATAATAATATGTTTTTATTACTATTAGAAATAATAATAATAAAAAACAGGGATGTTACTTTCACTTAAGTAAATTTATAGCATAGGCACGGCAGGAACGCTATGTTAGTTAAAAATAAGTGCTGAATGCATCTAGGCACGAAACTTACTTTAAGATATTCTTAAATATACGTAGTAGAACACTACGATTTTACTAATAATAATTACTTTAGTATTAGCCTTTTTTAGTGTAAACTAAAGTAATTATCTATTACCATTAATAGGCTTTAGCTGAAAGAATTTAAATGTTTTTAGGTATAAAGTACTAATTTAATATTTAACTAAATTCATTAGATATCACCAATCTACGGTATATAGCTTTGCTTATACTGCTCTTATTTTGTTTCACCTTTTATCTTTCACAGAATAAGAGTACAAACCAATAAATTATAAAACTATAATAATATAAAATAGTTACATTATTCAACTAACTTTAGTCCGGTTAGCATAAAAGTAATGTAGCTGTTTTGTAACCAGCTGAAGCAAGTGCGATACTTGCACTGGACTTCTATATTTTACATTATGTAGGGTATAGAGTATAAAGTATTTTTATTTATATCTGTCATAAAAAAAAATATATTTTTTCTACGGAGACTTTTTTACGTAGCAAATATATTAATTATATTAATATATATCTAATTAACTATAATATATTAATTAAATTAATTACAATATATAATAATTATTATATTATTATATATTTAACATAGGCCTTATAGTCAAGTGGTTAAGACGTAATGTTTTCATCATTACATGCGAGGGTTCGACCCCCTCTGAGGCTATACTATATCTTATTTAGTACTGCGGATTGATGTAATAGTAACATAACTGGCTCATGTCCAGTCTATATTGGTGCAAATCCTTTGTCCGCATTTATTTATTAGTTTTTTAAATAAAAACCTTAAAGGTTATAGCTTAATTGGTAAAGCAAGCTGCTCATGACAGCTGAGATGAGTGTTCAATTCACTCTGGCCTTACTTATATTAATTACATAATGTCCGAGTGCTGGAATTGGTAGACAGGACGAACTTAAGCTTCGTTGATATAACATCGTAGAGGTTCAAGTCCTCTTTCGGATAACTTATTAATATATGCTCTTGCTTTTGCTTTCTTACTCTTATTGCTTTTGTTTTCGAAGTAGAGCACAGCACCAAAGTATACAGAAACAGTAAGGATGAAGACTCCATACTTGGTACGAAGAATAAACACAACAATAATAAGGGGACATAGTTTAATTGGTAAAACTGCGATTTTGCATATCGTTATTTCAGGATCGAGTCCTGATGTTTCCATATATTTATTTTAAATAAATAAGAAGTATTTTATATTAAGCTCGAGAAGCTCAACCTGGTAGAGCGGAACTCTGAAGATGTTTAGGCTGTAAGTTCAAATCTTATCTCGAGCAACGATAATTATTTTATATTATTATAAATAGTTAGTTTTTTGTTTCAAATTATATATTTATGATATGCAAAAGGGTGATAGCGGTTTATATATATTCTTCTTAATAGAAAAAAAAGAGTATTATATATTAAATACCCAAATTAGAGTATTTCACTATTATTGTATAAATAAGTATTAAATATATAAGCATTTAAATGTTTTAGCGCTATTATCCAAAAATTACCATTAGAATATAGTAATATATATATAATTTAATTTTGTATTTTCATAATTTATCATAGGTGTATCTTGCTTTTTTTTACCTAAGCTGTGTTCAAACCGCTCCAGAACACATAGAATTTAGACAGTTACAAACTCAGGTTTGTTTACCTGTAAGCTCTATAGCCGAGGATCTTGTAGGTACAATAGTTTATATAGGTATATATATGTTATTTGACTAAAATATCAATGTTATTAGGCTAAAATATTAATTTTATTTCTTAATGACATAAGTTATTTATAAATAAAAGGTAGTGCTGGAATTGGTAGACAGGAATAGCTTAGGCCTATTTGGTTTTTAATCTTATCCGTTCAAGTCGGATTTACCTTATGTATTTTAATAATTAATATGTTATATAGTATATATACTATAAGAGGATATATATTATATGTTGTAGACTAATCGGTAAGTCATAAATTTTTGGTATTTATCATTGGGTGTTCGAATCACTCCAACATAATTTTTATTATTTTTTTAATATTAATATTTAAATATATGCTATTGTTGCGTACAGCAAGAACAACTTATGGTGGGTATAGTTCAATCGGTAGAGCGCCTGTATGTGGCACAGTATGTTCCCTGTTCGAATCAGGGTATTCACCCATAATATATTAATTTTATAAAATATGAATAATTAAAGCCAGGGTAGTTTAATTGGTTAAAACATTAATTTCATGCATTAAGAATGAGAATTCAAATTTCTCCTCCGGCTTATAGGTTATTAAAGTATATTACGCTCTTATTTTATAGGCTATACTGATCTATTGTTGTGTTTAGGCTTATTATTGTGGTAATACTTTTAAAGTAATATTATTATATTATATAACTATAATATAATAAAGGCATTGTACTATTATAAGTGTTAATGGGCTTATACTATATAAATATATTTATATCTTTTGACATTATATTCTAAAATACTCCAGATACTAGAACATATCGAATAAATGTTACTTTTTATTGTCTAGTGTCTAACAGATAATATTATATCGGTTTATTCAGATTGTTCAGATTTGAACAGAAAAAATCTCCCACCCAAAGGGAGCGCTTTAACCGTTTAGCTACAATCTGTTTTATTGTATATATAATACTCTAGTTCTTTTTTTATAAAGGCATAGGAAGAATAGGGTGCTCTCTACTTATAGGGTTAGACAAACTATAAGTATTTAGATTTACGTTAAATTAGAGTTTTTTTAAGTATGTATGTATACTATACTTACTTACGTTAAACTTATCTATGAAACAGCGAAATATGAGAGTGCTATAAATCTAGATATATCTCTAAGGAAAAGGGGGAGAAGAATAAATCTTTCATTATTGCGTAAAAGTTATATTATCTTTTATTGATCTTTTTATCAAATAAAAGAGGATTTTAGAAATATTTTATTAAAAATGCCCAGTTGATAAGCTATAATAGCCCCAGGCAAGCTAGGTTTTAAATCCTCGCAGGCTAGTTATGAAAGCTTACCAGGCTAGCTATAAATATCCAATAATGATATAAATAAAGCCTCCATAAATAAGTTTGCTTTAAAGAAAAGCATTTTATTTTTTTTTACCTTTTATTAAGTAATATGAAGAAGTAAAGCAATAATAAGGTTAAACCCTTTAACTTATACAATAATTTTTATAATAATATTTAATTATATTATTATCTTTATCTAAGTTCAAATCTTAGAAGCTATATATATGTTGATAACATCATTAATTTATTTATTATTATCAAATGCCATAACTTTAAGAAGGGACAAATCTATACTTTACAGTAGAGTTGCTATAATAGTTTTAATCTACTCTTGTTTATTAGCTATATTTAGTTTATATTTAACATACTTAGATACAGGTATAGGATTATACGGTGGTTTATTCCACGCTACTAGTATTACACAAATATTTCATATATTTATATTTTTAATCTGTGCTACAATATTACAATTAACAGCCTTTCACCCTAGAAGGGTATGAATAGCAGAATATTCTTCTTTAAGTAAACTATTTTTATATAATTTTTTATATTACAGAACAAAAATAGCTAATAAAATGGGAGAACAATTTAAAATAATTGAATATCCATTAATATTATTATTTATAATAACTGGTGCTATATTTTTAGTATCAACTAGTGATTTAGTATCTATATTCCTTTCTATTGAACTACAAAGTTATGGGTTATATTTACTTAGTACATTGTATAGAAATTCTGAGTTAGCTACTTCAGGAGGTCTTACGTACTTCTTATTAGGAGGTTTAAGTTCTTGTTTTATATTATTAGGAACAAGTTTACTATATGCTAACTCAGGTACTACGAATTTAGATGGGATATATGTAATAACTAGCTTAAGTGATTTAACAAATGATGATCTTGCAGTGGTGGAGCCTAACCAAACACTTTTATATTGATACAAGTCTTATTATATCAATTTTTCATTGTTAATATTAAGTGTAGGATTTTTATTTAAAGTTAGTGCTGCACCATTTCATTTCTGATCACCTGATGTATATGATGCTATTCCTACTATAGTTACAACATTTGTGGCTATAGTTGCTAAAATATCTATATTTATATTTTTATTAGAGTTAGTACATTATACAAGTAATTCCTTGTTTAATTTCGAATTTAGTTGAACATCTAGTCTACTGGTAAGTTCTTTACTTTCATTGGTAGTAGGGACAGTAGTAGGTTTAGCTCAATTTAGAATAAAAAGATTATTTGCTTATAGTACAATAAGTCATGTTGGGTTTATTTTACTAGCATTAAGTATTAACAGTATAGAATCAATTCAAGCTTTTATTTTTTATTTAATGCAATATTCTATTAGTAATTTAAACGCTTTTATTATACTTATAAGTGTAGGTTATTCATTTTATTGCTATGTAAATAATAGCAATGAGTACAAACAACTAGTAGATAAAAACAATTCCCCTATTCAATTAATAAGCCAACTAAAAGGATACTTTTATATAAACCCTGTCTTAGCCTTAAGTCTAACTATTACAATATTTTCTTTTGTAGGTATTCCACCTCTTATAGGTTTTTTTGCAAAACAGATGGTACTAAGTGCTGCTTTAGACAGTGGTTATGTATTTTTGGCTTTAGTTGCAATATTAACTAGTGTTATTAGTGCTGTATACTATTTAAATATAATTAAACAAATTTTTTATGATAAATCTGAATATACAGTAAATTCTGATTTACTTAATATTGATTTACATGGTAACATCTCTAAAAATAACGTATTACTACAAAAAGTAAGATTTAATACAAACAACATCATCTTATCTAGTTCATTAACAATAACAATTTCTATATTAACATTAATAATATTATTATTTATATTTATACCTCAAGAGTGATTGAGTATGGCAAATATTCTTGCTTTAATTATATTTAATGCCTAAATGACAAGTACTACTTTTTTTTTTGTGTTTATACCATTATTGGCTATTATATTACTAGCTATTAATTTAATATTTGCACCACATAATCCGTACCAAGAAAAAGATAGTGCCTTTGAATGTGGTTTCCATTCTTTTTTAGGTCAAAATAGAACACAGTTTAGTATTTCTTTTTTTATATTTGCACTTCTATTCTTACTATTTGATTTAGAAATACTTTTAGTATATCCTTATGTAGTAAGTGCGTATACAAATGGTATATATGGTTTAGTTATAATGTTAATATTCTTTTTAGCCTTAACTTTAGGTTTTGCCTTTGAATTAGGTAAAAACGCCTTAAAAATAGAAAGTAGACAAACCATAATTAAAAACAATAAGAATTTAACTAATAATACTTTTATTAATGATTAGTATATTATAAATAATAATAAGTTTTTTATAGATATTACTTAAATATAAGTAAAAAAAAATATTATGGGTAATAATAATAAATATTTCATAGGTAATCCTTAATTATTACGATAAAAAAAAATTATTATATATTCTTGCAAAAAAAAGCAAGAATATAATATAAGTGATTATAGAGGTTTCTATTATAATTTTTTTTAAGTTTCATGCTTCGTAAAAGATTATCTATAGAAAAAAAAAGTTTTTTTTTTAACATGTTTAATTTATTAAATAGTCAATTTAATTGTGACACACCCAAACCATGAGGTCTTTATTTTCAGGATAGTGCTACTCCACAAATGGAAGGATTAGTTGAGCTACATGATAATATTATGTTCTACTTAGTTATAATCTTATTTGGTGTAGGTTGAATAATGATATCAATAGTAAGAAATTATACTAGCGATAAATCACCTATATCTCATAAATATTTAAACCATGGAACATTAATAGAATTAATATGAACAATTACACCAGCTTTAATATTAATATTAATAGCTTTCCCTTCATTTAAATTATTATATTTAATGGATGAAGTTAGTGATCCTGCTATGTCTGTATTAGCAGAAGGTCACCAATGATATTGAAGTTATCAATACCCTGACTTTTTAAACGCAGACGATGAATTTATAGAATTTGATTCATACTTAGTGCCTGAATCCGATTTAGAGGATGGAGCTTTAAGAATGCTCGAAGTAGACAACAGAGTAATCCTTCCAGAATTAACACACGTTAGATTTATTGTTACAGCGGCAGATGTTATTCATTCTTTCGCTTGTCCTGCTTTAGGTATTAAATGTGATGCATATCCTGGTAGATTAAACCAAGTTTCTGTTCTTATTAACAGAGAAGGAACATTTTATGGACAATGTTCTGAAATATGTGGTATTTTACACAGTTCTATGCCTATAGTTATAGAATCTGTAAGCATTGAAAAGTTTTTATCTTGACTAGAAGAACAATAATAAAAACTTATATAAAATATTATAATATATTATAAATTTATTAATATAAAAACTTTATTAAATATATATTAGTAATATACTATATATATAATAGTATATTATATTAAGTTTAAAGTTAATTTATTTATATTACTTTGCGAATCAAGGAAAAAAAGGGCAGCTATTTAATATATGGCAAAATTGGCACAAGTTCCTGGTAAATTAAAGAGTATAATATTTTAACCTTTATAACTAGATAATAAAACAAGATCATAATATATAACTTATATTATAATATAAAGAAACTTTAAAGTTTTATAAGCAGCTCAAACTAAATAGTAAGAGCGTACCTTTTATCTCAAAGAGGGATACCTTCTTTTTTATACCTTTTCTATGAAAGGGGGTATACCTTTTTTTCTATAAATCATCTAATAGGGGTAAATTGTTCCATTTGATATTAATTTATTTTTTTTTTTATATAAAAATACAACACTCCACTGATATTGTTAAGTGTTAAGTATATTATGTAATAATTAATAACATAATAATTTAAAATAATTTTATTCTTTTAAAAATAGGGTAAATTTCAAAAAATACTTTAAAAACAAGATAAAGTAAATTTGAAGCGAATTTTCTTAGTTTTACAAACTTAGCTTTACAAATTAAGTTTGTAAAAGGTAAAGAAAAACGTTCGAGACTAAAGGTGAGTAAACTAACAATATCCTTAATTAATATCCAACTTTTTTTCTTTTATTTATCCTGTATAAATATGATATAAGTAATAATATAAATAAGTATTAATAAAAATTTTTATTAATGAAATAGGCTTAACCTAAGGTTAAGCATAGGTACAATGGTTTATACTTAAAGTATAATAATAATAATAATATTTTATTAATATATTAAATAGGTACAAATCTCCAATAAAAACAAACAAATATATATAAGAAATATGCATAAAGACAATACAATTAAAGCAAATAAGCCTAAATTAGTAGATACAATCCTTATTTCTAAAACTAATAAACCTACAATATTTAATAAAAAAAGTAAAATAGTAGTAAGTAAACCCTTAACATACATAGGAAGTGATACAGGTAAAACTCGTCATTTTACACCGGCAGCCCAAGAATGATACAATAGTATCTATACCTACGATTCTCATTATATTAAAAGCTTACCTATTGCAGATAAAAATCTTATGAGTTTATTAAAGAGTTATTTTAATATTCATCTTAGTAAAAAATTATTAAAAATGAAGACTAAGCCGATGCAAATGAGATTTAAAAGATTATCTACCAAAAGAACTTTTGTAGGGAAAGGACATTTAAAACACACTAGTAATAAAGTTATAATAACTTTATTTGTTTATAACACAGAAGGAATGTTTTTATCTGGTGCAGTAGAAGCTATGTATATTGCAGCAATATCTCCGAAAAAACCTTTAAAATGTCGTATAACTTGAGAAGATAATGATTACATAACAAAAACTTACAATAGATTTTTTACTATAAATGAAGAGTGATTTTATTGTCGTGAACGTAAAGGACTTTATTATTCGGTTCTTATATCTCTTATTAACGGACTTACTGATAGGTTAGACAGTATAAAAGGATATTTGGCTAAAATTACAGATTTAGCAAACAAAGTATTGACAAAAGACGATAAATCAGAATTATTTAATGTTATATCCTCTAATATCTTGCAGTTGTACCATAGGCAAAATAGCCTAATTATCAAGTATCCTTCTTTCTATGAGTTTAGAACTAAATTTAAAGAAATATTAAAAAAAGAATATAAAAGGTATATATTACTATTAAAAATTAATAAAATAAAATTTAATGATACATTTATTTCAAAACTTATTTATTTAGTTAATAAGATATATAAGAAGAAAGTAGAATTTAATATTGTTAATTTGAAAAAAATGCATTTAAATAGCGATATTTATACGCAAGCTGTTTCCTTAAAATTAAGAAACAAGGATAATAAACTATATAGAATACTAAAAGCATCTTTACGTAAAATTAAAGTACCTACTATAAGTAAAATAAGTGAAAAACAAAATAAACCTAATAAAAATGAGTTTTTAGTTAATAAAATACGAAACAACATAATTAGCTTTATGTTTAGAGATGATGATGTTAAAGATCCTTTAAGTAGTTTATTATTAGATTTTTACCCTCTAGCTGATAATATAAAAGTTGTGCGAAATAAGAAGTCATCTGCTCTTACTGTGGCTTTGACTAATTCTCTTCCTTCGCAGAGCTTGGACGAGCCAGAGCGAATGCACGTAAAAAATTTACGTGCAATTTCTTTAAAGAGTTATGTACATAGATGATTAAAACATATGAAATTAAGGGGTATTAGAGTAGAAGCTAAAGGTAGATTAACTAGAAGAGCTACTGCTTCAAGATCTGTCTTTAAAATGAAATGAAAAGGTGGTTTAAAAAACGTAGATTCTTCATTTAGAGGATTATCTACTATAATGTTAAGAGGTTATGCTAAATCTAATGTTCAGTATTCTCTAATAAACTCTAAAAATCGTAATGGAGCTTTTGGTGTTAAAGGTTGAGTAAGTAGTAAATAAAAAAAAAATTAAACATGAAAAAATAAATTATTAATGAAAACAAAAATTTAGAGAATATAGAAGAAGAGTTTGATGACGATGAAATTGCAGCTGATATTAAAAAAGAAATAGAGTTTAAGTTATCTAAGTCTCAAACACCGAAAACTAAAAAAAGAATAAAAATATTACAATGACTACTAGTACCAACTTAGGATAAAGAAAAAAAGGATTGGAATGGAGGTAGTGGTAAAACGGATGAACGTACCCCCTAAAGGTAAAAAACCCGAAGACGAAAATTATCTAGGTGAAAAAACTGAAGGTCATAACCTAATTCAAAAAGAAAGTGCTGTAGATTATGTGGTAAGCACTATGGAAACAGAAATGCCTTCTTATTGAGATCCGGAGGATTAAATATTTTCAATACTATTTTATTGCTCTTCCTTTTGCTTTAGAAGAAGAGCACAGCACTGAAGTATACATAGTACGCAATAAAATAATCTGATTTAGAATGAATTTATATTAATTTCTTTTCTTCTTTCTTTTTTTCTTCTCTTACTCTTGAGTTAAATTCTCGATTTAAATTAGCCATAGTTTCAAATCTCGCGTTGCTTTATTATATTAATTTATATTAGGATAAATAAAAGAAAAAAAAAAGAAATAGTCTGAACCATATCGTGAGATATGGACCTAATAATTATATATTTATTATATAATTATTAAATTAACATAAAGAAAAAAAAATATCTTATCACAAATATATTTTTAAAACTAAAAACTTTTTATGATTTAAAGATTTAATAGTAATGTGTAGATAGCTAGTTCTTCCTTTATATACTATAATGTATAGGGAAGTATATAAAGAGACTGTTTATGGTGTAATTATTATATAAGTCTTATAAGCAGCTCGAGTTAAATTTTATAAATAGTAAGAGCGTACCTTTATGTGCGGTATACCTATTTTTTTTTGTCTATTTCTATATCAATTTAATATAATGGCTTGGGTATGTTATATTACAATTAAGTTATAGTAAATATTTATTTAGCCATCATAGAAAAAATTTTTTTTACATAAGTTTTAATTAAACCAGTTGCTAAACCTGTCCGTATGATTTTTGCTGCTTGTATCATAAAAAAAAAAACATGATAATAAATAATAAAAAAACAAATTTAACTAATTCTCTGAAAAAAAAAGAATATGCACCTATCTTTTCACGTAATATCGCGAAGGTCTTAACGGTAAATCCTCAATATCTCCCTGTTAAAATTATTAACAGGAAAGATTTTGGAACTAATAAAGATTATTTAAACAATGAATTAAATAATAATTTATATAAGCCACTTACATTTTTACAATCTATTTTACAATCGATGGATGATAAATGTAAAGAAAATAAAAGGTTCACTATATTTAATCTAAATGACAATTTTTCTATATTAATATCTTTTTTTACAGTTACGATAGTGCCGATTTTTTACCTTTATTTATATATTTTAGATGCAAGTAATGTTAGTCCTTTATTTATATTTTTTTTGTCTTGTAATATGTTTTGGCTATGCTCTATTGTAGGATTAAATATTTATAATAAAAATACAGGCAATATTTGGTTATTAATAAAAATGTTGCTGGTGTATTATATAAAGAATAGAAATGGTAAAGGATTTTGGTTTAAAATTCTTTTAATAATAGCTTCATTATTATCTTTAATAGGGATAAATATCTTGGGTCTAAATATTATCCTAAGTTGTTTAGGTATAACTCAAGATGGTTTCTTTATATATATATTAGTACGGCTAAGTTTACTTCCTTATATTGTTTATATCAATAACATAGTTATCTGTATAATTATAAAATATTATACAAAAGACAAAACTGCAATAGATTATAGTATTTTTAGTGCAAATATGTTTACATCTCTAACATTATGTAGGCTATTAACTATGATTTGTTTTATTTCTTTAGGTTTTGTAGCTAGATTTTCATATTTTTATCTTGTTTTTGAAAAACCATCTTCTATAGATGTAGACATTAATATAAGTTATGAAAATATATGCGAACTAAATAATACAAATGTAGGGGTTGTAGATAAAAAATATAGTATTTTAGATTTATTAATGTCAACTACAATAGGTAAATCTATTATAGGTAAAACATATATTAATATTAAAAGTAATTTTCAAGCAAAAGATCTTACAGTAATATGGTTAGAACCTTTACAACCAAAAGGTATTCTAGTAAACAGTGAAGTATATTGTAAAGATTTAATCACTAGAAAAACACAATTTTACAATATATCTTCACCTAAATTAAAGTTAGAATTAGGTAATAAAGTCTTGTATTCTTATAAAACAAAAGGATTGTTACCTATTATTATGGGTTTATATAAAAATAGATTTGAAATACCTTCTATTACTAGTAAAGAAATAGATTTATCTAGTTTTTTGTTAGATAGCAACAATAAAAAAATAGATAACTATATTAAGAATATTAAGAAAGACATACAAGTTTTTACTAGCCAAATAGATATTCGGCTTAATTCATTCCAAGATCTACCTAACACCACTACAAAGGATCTTATTGTCTCGACTACGCGTGCCGTTCTTGGGGATAACCTGCCTCTACCTATTTTCTCCAGTCGCCTTATCATTCGATCATACCATCTCTCGGATCTTGAGGCATACCACATCCTCCTAAGTCAACCAGAAGCTATGGAGGGTAATAACATGTCCCCAGATCTGAGCTATACTAAGTTAATGCTAGAAGAAGAGCTAGTACCATCCGAGTCTGAGGTACATTTAGGAATTTTCCTAAAAAAGTCAGACGGGTACGAGAGCGACCTGATCGGTGATGGAGGGGTGCACAATTTACGTATCCAAGGCGAATGGCCTGAATTGTCTTACCGTTTTAAAAAGGAGTACTGGAACAAAGGATACGCCACTGAGTTCGCGACCGCCTTTATGCAATTTTGGTGGAGTCTGCCCCGTGAACCTACAAGGCTCCAAGTACGCCCCAACTCTGTTGATTTCCAGAACACACCCATGGTAACAGAGCGAGTATATGCTAGTGTCAAGCAGGAAAATAAGGCCAGTAAAAGGGTGCTGGAAAAAGCTGGGTTTGAATTGTTTGAAGATATCGGTAATGATTCGCTAACCCATTGGCGAAACATTAAACCTATAACTGAATCTTCTGAAGAGGACATTAAACCTATAATTGAGTCTTCTGAAGAGGTTGATCTTAATAATTTTGACTTTTCTGCCTTTTTAGGAGATAAAATAAATTTTTAAAAACGAAAAAAAATAAATATTTTTTTTCAGTACATCTCTAGATTATAACTCTATTTTATTTATCAAGTATAAGATTAAGTATTTAAAATTTTTTTCTTTATTCATATGAAATAGTTGATACCATATCGCAGGATATGAGTTTAAGGGTTCTATAGTCTTAACCCTACCTCCTCTATTTATTAGAAGGGGTTAACTCCTGTAGTTTATAAGGTAAAACTAAATACATTAAGTATCTTTATTAGGTTTGAACCTTAACTGGAGTTTTGTGTTGCTTATTATTTGTGTTTTTCCATATTTATTATAGAAAGCAAGAGCAATAAAATACACAAAGAAATATAATTAAAAAATACATATACAATGAATTTATCCTTAATACTTTTCATAATCGGAATCTTAGGTTTCGTTTTAAATAGGAAAAATATAATATTAATGCTTATTTCTATAGAAATAATGCTATTGGCTATTACGTTTTTAATATTGATAAGTTCACTTAGCTTTGATGATATATTAGGCCAAACATATGCTATTTATATAATAGCTATTGCTGGTGCAGAGTCAGCAATTGGTTTAGGTATTCTAGTAGCTTTTTATAGATTAAGAGGAAGTATTGCAATAGAATATAAATAATGTATTTAGCTATAATTACTTTACCATTATTAGGATCAATAGTTTCCGGTTTTTTTGGTAGAAAAGTCGGTGTTAGCGGAGCACAATTAATAACATGTACAAGTGTAATTGTAACAACTTTATTAGCAACCGTTGCCTTCTTTGAAGTAGGTTTAAATAATATACCAGTATCAATAAGCCTTTTTAGATGAATAGATAGTGAATCACTAAATGTTCTATGAGGTTTCCACTTTGATAGTTTAACAGTATCTATGTTGATACCTGTTTTAATAGTTAGTTCTTTAGTTCATATATACTCTATAGGATATATGAGCCATGACCCACACAATCAAAGATTTTTTAGTTACTTAAGTTTATTCACATTTATGATGATCATACTTGTTACAGCTAATAATTTTTTATTAATGTTTGTAGGTTGAGAAGGTGTAGGAATTTGTTCATATCTTCTAGTAAGTTTCTGATTTACTAGAATAGCTGCAAATCAAAGTTCTATGTCAGCTTTTTTAACAAATAGAGTAGGTGATTGTTTTTTAACTATTGGTATGTTTGCTATCCTATGATCATTTGGTAACATTGATTATAGTACAGTTTTCTCATTAGCACCTTTTGTTAATGAAAATATAGTTACAATTATAGGTATATGTTTGTTAATAGGTGCTATGGCTAAAAGTTCTCAAGTAGGGTTACACGTTTGACTTCCAATGGCTATGGAGGGGCCTACACCTGTTAGTGCTTTAATACACGCAGCTACTATGGTTACTGCGGGTGTTTATTTATTAATGCGTACAAGTCCTTTAATAGAATATAGTTCAACTGTATTAATTTTATGTTTATGATTAGGAGCTATAACTACCGTTTTTAGTTCTCTTATTGGTTTATTCCAACAAGATATTAAGAAAGTTATTGCTTATTCTACTATGAGTCAATTGGGTATGATGGTTATAGCCGTAGGTTTATCATCATATAACATTGCTTTATTTCATTTAGTTAATCATGCTTTTTATAAAGGACTATTATTCCTAGGAGCAGGTGCTGTAATTCATGCAGTAGCCGATAATCAAGATTTTAGAAAATACGGTGGATTAAGACCCTTTTTACCTTTAACTTATTCTGTAATGTTAATAGCTAGTCTTAGTCTAGTAGCTTTCCCTTTTATGACAGGATTCTATAGTAAAGATTTTATTTTAGAATCAGCCTATGGACAATTTTACTTTAGTGGTACCGTTGTTTATTTCATAGCTACTATTGGTGCCATGTTTACTACTTTATACTCTGTTAAAGTATTATATTTAACCTTCTTAACTAACCCTAACGGGCCTGTTGTTAATTATAAACATGCTCACGAAGGTGATATATTTATGAGTTTACCTTTGATTATATTAGCTATTTTCTCTATATTCTTTGGTTATATTACTAAGGATATCTTTATAGGATTAGGTTCTGGTTTCTTTGCGGATAACAGTTTATTTATTCATCCTACACATGAAATAATGTTGGATACTGAATTTGCTGTACCTACTTTATTTAAGTTATTACCTTTATTCTTTACTATATCTCTTAGTGTTCTAGCTATAATTCTTTCAGAATTCTTAGGTAAAATTCTTATCACCTTTAAATTTTCTAGATTAGGTTATAATATATTTGGATTCTTTAACCAGCGTTTCTTGATTGAATTATTTTATAATAAATATATTACAGGTCTAGTTCTTAAATTAGGTGGTCAAACTACTAAGGTTATAGATAAAGGTAGTGTTGAATTATTAGGACCTTTTGGTTTAGAAAATGGTTTAATTAATTTAAGTAGAAATATAGCCAGCTTAGACACTGGAGTAATTACAAGTTATGCTTTATATATTTTAATAGGTCTTATTTTCTATATTTTAATTCCTTATTTATCTTTGTTTGACAATAGTTTACTTTTATTAATATTATTATCTTTATTTAGTGTTGTAAATGCTTATAAATATAGTAATAGTGTTAATGTTAAATCTAACTATGTTTTACAAAGTAATTTAAATTTTTTTCAGTTTTTACAGTAAAAAATCTAACCAAACATTTCACTACCAAAAATATAATAATAGCTATTATCTTTATTATACTAACTGCTTCACTAAAACATAGTGGTTTATTTTATTATCTATTAATTATAATAGGTGTAAAAAGTGAAATTTTGGAATATTTTTTTTCTGGTACTATTATAGCTTTTATAAAATTATCTTTAAAAGGTGTTTTAGAAACATATTTCGATGTATACCCTTTAACGCTTTATTCTGTTAATCTTTCTAATATAAGAAAAATATGAAAATAATTTATAGTATATTTTATACTTTATTTATTTTTTTTTATTATATTAGTAATAATATGAAACAATAAGCTGATTTAGTATAATATTATTAACTATTCTATTTATATTGTTAAATTTAATCACTAGAGTATTATTTATAGCCCTTTTAACTTATAGAGAAAAAAAAAAGATAAAAATAATTTAATTTAATGAGAATTTTTAAAAGTCATCCTTTATTAAAATTGGTTAATTCATATATGATCGATTCACCACAACCATCAAATCTAAGTTACTTATGAAATTTTGGTTCTTTATTAGCTGTTTGTTTAGTTATACAAATAATAACAGGTGTAACTTTAGCTATGCATTACAATCCTAGTGTACTAGAAGCGTTTAATTCAGTAGAACACATAATGCGTGATGTTAATAACGGATGATTAATACGTTATTTACATAGTAATACAGCTTCAGCTTTCTTCTTTTTAGTTTATCTACACATAGGTAGAGGTTTATACTATGGATCATACAGAGCACCTAGAACATTAGTATGAACAATAGGTACAGTTATATTTCTATTAATGATGGCTACAGGTTTTTTGGGTTATGTTCTTCCATATGGTCAAATGAGTTTGTGAGGTGCTACTGTTATAACTAATTTAATGAGTGCTATACCATGAGTAGGACAAGATATAGTTGAATTCCTATGAGGGGGTTTTTCTGTTAACAACGCTACTTTAAACAGATTTTTTGCTTTACACTTTGTTTTACCTTTTGTATTAGCTGCATTAGCATTAATGCACTTAATTGCACTACACGATAGTGCAGGGTCAGGTAATCCTTTAGGTGTATCAGGTAATTATGATAGATTACCATTCGCACCTTATTTCTTATTTAAAGATTTAATTACTATATTCATATTTATGATTATATTAAGTGTATTTGTATTCTTTATGCCTAATGTATTAGGTGATAGTGAAAATTATGTTATGGCTAATCCTATGCAAACACCACCTGCAATAGTACCTGAGTGATATCTTTTACCTTTCTATGCTATATTAAGATCTATACCTAATAAATTATTAGGTGTTATAGCAATGTTTAGTGCTATATTAATATTATTAGCTATGCCATTTACAGATTTAAGTAGAAGTAGAGGTATACAATTTAGACCTTTAAGTAAAATAGCATTTTATGTATTTATAGCTAATTTCTTAATATTAGCGCAATTAGGTGCAAAACACGTTGAATCACCATTTATAGAATTTGGACAAATAAGTACAGTGATTTATTTTGCTCATTTCTTAATAATAGTGCCTCTTGTTAGTTTAATAGAAAATAGTTTAATTGATCTTAATATAAAATCAAAAAACTTATAAATGTATATACTTAAAAATTGTATTTTTCTTTCTTTTCTTGCTATTGCTTTCGAATAAGAGTATAGCACTGCATAGCAGAGCCAAAGCAAGATAAAATATAAAAACTTATACTTAAAAATAGTTTTTTTTTACTTAAAGTAAATAAAAACTTTCCTCTCCCCCCTTTTTGTGCTGTACATACTTCTGCTTCGCTTTATAAATTAGATAAAGTAATAGAAAGAGCCTTGTAAGTTCTGTACCCAATGTTAACCATACCCTATTAAGCATACTCTATGTCAATCATACTCTATATTAACCACTCTTTGGTATCCTTAACTTTAAACACTAAACACTTTAATAATATAATATTTATACATTTTATAGACGCAGAGTAATAAAAAAAATCATAAAGTTTTATTAATAACCCTCGTTATTTTTTTTTTATTATCGTAACCCTCTTTCATGCGATGCTTTCTTTGAAGACATCCGTATCTCTTGCTTGGTTTATTCTTCCTTTTGCAGTAGTACAAAAGCAAGAAACATGGGTTACGGTGATAACATATCGAGATGAAACTAGTATTAAAATAGAAGAGAGGTAATAACGCTTAGATTAATACTTTTTTTATAAACTTAAAAGTTTATTAGCTAATATTATCCCTCTCATTTTAGTGTCCTTAATACTTATTTCTATCATAATAACTATATTAATTAAAACTAGATAATAAACTAGCCATTATATTATTAATAATAAGCTTTATGTTTATAGGATACTTCTCTACGCAGTGTTTATTATACTTCGTGTGCTTTTGTGCATACTTCGGTGCTTTTACTTTAGAAAAAGAGCACAGCATACTTTATAAAATAAGAGCTAGAAGCTACTACAAAAAAGCAGGCTTGAATCATGTATAAGCAAAGGCTTTTTATATAACGGAAAAGAGCATGATGTACGGATTTAAGATAAAAAATTTTCCCCTGCGATGAGGCTCTCATACAAAGGGCTTTTATGGGATAAAAGCACTGGCGACGCATTCTATGTATTTAGCCTTTGTTTTTAATATAGTAATTTTAGTGTTATTATGTTTAAATTCAACTATTATTATATTCAGGGCAGAAGAGTAAATAATATACTATTACCATACCATCACAACAATACCAGATCTACGTTACGAGTTTAGCGAGCAAGGATAGAAAAAGGGATTTACTCGGTCAGATGAAGACAGATCTTAAACATAGCGAAAAAAAAGCCGCAGAAGCAGAAGCAATTGGCTGCGAGAGCGGATTGATAACAATAATTATCTTACTAGTTTAATATGGATGTGATTTACTTATACTTAGTCTTACACTCGTAGACCGTGTATAATTCGTACGCCGTGTTTGTTTCTTGTTAAGGAGGGGTTTTGTACCCCATCATCTTCGGTTTCATATTTTTTTTTATGTAATTATCGTAGCCCGTGTTTCTTGTAATATCCGTACCCCATGTTTCTTGCTTTTGTACTACTACAAAAAAAGACTAAAGTTACATAATCTGGTTTATTTATAGATTTCGTACACCATGCTCTTATTTCACGCTTTTTGCTTCCTTTACAAGGATCTTGCTCTGCTAAGCAGTGCTGTAGATACTCCCTAAAGCAATAGCAATAAGTACGCACAACAGAAAAGCCAAT
>Ga0316214_1000021_pt1 | contig 18265 bp, 7 predicted proteins | sample NRE4metagenome_FD_207797 | JGI IMG/M metagenome (GOLD analysis project Ga0316214, IMG submission 207797) | Spruce roots microbial communities from Maridalen valley, Oslo, Norway - NRE4 | ecosystem: Host-associated > Plants > Roots > Unclassified | place: Norway: Oslo | collected 2017-09-15
ATTTATGATACATGTATTGGTTGTACCCAATGCGTACGAGCTTGTCCCACAGATGTATTGGAAATGATACCTTGGGAAGGATGTAAAGCTAAGCAAATTGCTTCTGCTCCAAGAACAGAAGACTGCGTAGGTTGTAAGCGGTGCGAATCCGCTTGTCCAACAGATTTCTTGAGTGTACGTGTTTATTTATGGCATGAGACAACGCGCAGTATGGGTCTAGCTTACTGATCAATATGCACAATAAAAAAGGTTAAATCCATCTCATATTTCTTTCATTCTTTTTTTTTTTTTTCTCCACTGATAAAAACCCATACTTGAGATCTTGGATCAAGTATGGGTTTTTATAGAGAGATGGAAAGTATCTTCTATAATAAGTGAATTACCCTGGCTCGATCAACAATGATTTGTTAGTTTGCCCATATCTGCAGGTTCCTTAATCCCATTATTTGCCCACCCATAGAGGGAAGGAATGAGCTGATTCGATGATATACTCTAGGTAAGAACTCCTTTTCATTACCTATACATTCCGTCCGTTACCATTTCCAATTCGATAATTCATTGATCCAATTGAAAGAAGAAAGAGTCTAACTGGATAGATTTTATTGATTTTCATTGGAGATTGGGAATTGGCGGACTTTCCATTGGATCTATTTGACGGGATTTTTTACCACTTTTGCCATTTCAGTTGCTTGGCCAGTTACTTCAAATCTTCGATCGTTACATTTACTGATGTTATGCAATGTACAGTGGCCAATTAGGATCATTTGCTTCTCGAGATATTCTGCTTTTCTTTTCTATGCGGGAGCTGGAATCAATTTCCGTTCACCCACTTCTATCCGTACGGGGGGAGGGAAAGACGTTTATATTTGGACACAAAGTTCATTTCGTACACTGCGAGTGTTCTATCTTTCCCCTAATCAGAGCTTGAAGTATGGGTCTCTAGGGATCTGATAGACCAACATTAGGTTCAGGAATATTGGATAATAAATAGTATTCCGTAATACTGGAAATAGTATTCTATTTAGGGTTCTTCATCACTTATGCAATCAAATCGCCAATTTTTTCCTTACATACCTGGTTACCTGATATTCATGGGCAAGCGCATTATAGTACATGTATGCTTCAGTAGCCGGAGTTCCATTTAAAATGGGAGGATATGGGTTAATCCGAACATGGAATTGCTACCTCATGCTCATTTTAGATTTCTTTTTGCTGTGGTTGGTAATGATAGGAGCGGTTCAAATCGTCTATGCAGCTCCAACATCTCTGGGTCAACAGAATCGGAAAAGGAGGATAGTCTTCACTATCTCATATGGGATTTTGAATTATTGGTTCCATGGCAGATACAGGTCTCAATGGATCCATTTTCAAATGATATTTCATTAATCCATTGGTGCGGCATTTTCATTCTTAGCGGGAACAAGTGACGATAGGATACATTTCTTCTTCTTGATGAAATAAATGGTAGGGCTATACTAATAGCTAAAATACTATGTCCGGTAGTTTTTCAATGGCTTCTCTTGCGTTACCGGAAATCAGTGGTTTTATGGCAGAATCTATGAGATTTTCTTCCCGAGAAAAATGACTGTTTATAAATCAATCTTCTTCGACCTTGAAAATCGAATCATTGGTACTGCAATAGCGGCAATTGTAACGATATTCACTCCCATCCACTTGTTGTCTATGTTACGTCGAATATTCTATATAAGTTGAAAATGTGACGAACCCTTATTTAACGGATTCTGGACCAAGAGATATTTTAATCCTGATCTGTCTCTTTCTACCAATAATAGGTATTGGTGCTTATCCCGGTCCAGTTCTCTTTCTATCAGATTATTGGATAGAAGTTAGCTCATCTCGATCCTTCCATCCATGAAATGAATGGCAAAAATTTATTTTTGTACTTTCCGAATAGATTCTTATCTATATAATAGAATTAATAGGATCCAATTCTCTTTTGAGAAATGAATGGAATGGAGCGAATCAAAAATGAAATTATTTCTCTTTTATTTTGAGAAAATATAGTTCAAGTTATTTCAAGTAGTGATTCCATCATTCTATAATCAATCTTTGAAATAACTTGGACCAGTTATTGATGTCACTTATCACTTACATAAAGGAACTGGATCGAATCTATCCTTCTTTTTCCCTCCGGGAATTCGGTCCATTTATGGTTCCAACCATCCATAGCTGTGTAACCCTATTCCTAATAGATCGACCCCCAAATAACGGATCCAAACTATAGAAAATCCTAAAGAAGCCACAATTGCCGGTTCCTCACCCTGCCAACCCTTATTCATTCTAGTATGCAGATAGATTGCGAATATGGTCCAAGTAATTAATGCCCAAGTCTCTTTTGGATCCCAGCTCCAATAAGATCCCCATGCTTCATTGGCCCATATTGCTCCAGAAAGAGTACCTATGGTTGAAAGAGAAAAACCGGGACCAATCGCACGATAACTCCAATGATCTAATTGTTTAATCAATTGACATTTACGATAATTCGTTGATGAAAAATCAAAAGTGTATTGCAAATCACTTTTTTGTTTTTCATGTGAATAAAATTTTTCATTGGGAAGAATGGATCGGGAAAAGAAATTGTCCATCGCACCAAAAAGAACCTGTCTATTTACTCCGGACATAATCACTAGAAGAGCTATTGATGCTAGGGATCCACATAAAAGGGTTGCATAGCTGAACAATATCATACTTACATGCATCATTGACCAATGAGATTGTAGCGCGGGTACTAACATTCCGGATCGTTGCATTTCCTCCGGAAGACCTAAAGTAGCAAAACCATGAGTTAACATAGCACTTGGCGCGGTGATTGCACCTAACCACCGATCATCCCGGTTCCGTACTTCTAGAACTATATGGAGCACGGATGAACTCCAGGAAAGGAACATGAATGATTCATACAAATTACTCAACGGTAAATGTCCCGAATAAAGCCAACGAGTAATTAATAATCCCGTTGTACAAAGAAAAGTAACTATCATGCCCTTTCCTCCCGAACTACTTAGTCCTTCAATTCGATAAACTAAGGTTCCCCAATAAATGAGAGTGACAACCAAAATGAGAGAAAAAGAGATGTGAGCCAATATATGTTCTAAAGTTATGAATATCATAATCAAACCCATTTATTCATTTTATTCCCGAATGAGATCTATGATTAAAATATAGGATTGATCTATCACAATGGAAATAGATTGAACAGATATTGCTACATAGGAAGAAGTGATTGATGAGATCTTCCTGGAAAAATGCCGCCACTCGGATTTGAACCGAGATGCTCTCGCACTGCTTCCTAAGAGCAGCGTGTCTACCAATTTCACCATGGCGGCTTCGTAGGGACCATACTAGCTTATTTACACCAGATCGTCAATGTTATGGAACGTGTCTAGCAGAGGGAGTAATCTGTGATTATAACAGATGTCCAAATAAAATAGAAGTTCGAGCATTGACATTTGAATCAAATTTATGTTGGTTAATGGTTATAACGGAGCATGGCGCAGCTTGGTAGCGTGCCATCTTGGGGTGATGGAGGTCGTGGGTTCAGATCCCGCTGCTCCGAAAGAGAATGGGAAAATAGTAACATGCCTTATCGAACAAAGAATATCTGTCAATTTTCGCTCACGATGGGAAGAATCGGAGCAGCTAGATTCCAAACAAGAAAGAGAGATACATGGTTATATCATCACTTTCCAATCTGGATTATTTGATCATATACATATCTAGAACGAAACCATTTTTCTGAGATCTCCCGTATGATTATTCTCCAATATCCTGTTGGACTTTTCAATTTGAGAGGAGACATCCAAATATATTGATAGCTCGCAATAATATTACATACGAACTAATAGTACTATATACAGGCTGCTTATTAATGAATTGATCCTATTTTGAGCTACTGAGATGTAGAAAGGGGTTTAATCCATAGGATAAAAAATTGCACTAGTACGCATCTATATTTTTGTCAGCTCATGTATCTCTGCCACAATGGTTTGGGCATTACGCATTCTAAATGGTAGAGATACGAAGAAAGAGGATTCCTTTTAGTTCTCCTAAAGGATTTAGCACTCACTCTTTTCTATCCAACCATAAAGGAGGGAAAGAATGGGTTCAGACCCAATAAGGAGATGAATCATTGGGAGGAGCAGAAGCAGAAGAAGGATGAATTGAGATATTTGAAACTACGAACTAGTAATTATTCGCCATAGAGCAAAAACCTGCATCTATTACGAAATGCACGAGTGATTCCATAATGAAATAATATCATTCCCATGCATTATTCCGTAGGTTCTGTGCCATTATTTATAAGAAATAAGAAATCGTTTTGATCCTAGTTTCGGATCGGAATGGATGGGGATGTTGATAAGGTTGAGCTACCGGAAATGTAGCATAATGGTAATGCTGAAGTTCGTTCAGGATCCTTACAAAAAATGATGAACTCTAATCCCTTTCCAGTGGGAAGGCGGAATGGATAGAGGAATAGTGGATAAATTCCCCATTTCTCCAGATTGGCTGAAGGGAAGTACTGTAGTGGAACTAATTAATGACCGTGTCCCTTTCGTACGACCACCCTTGGGAGTACCCGAAGAAAATGATTTCTTTCGCATCACCGTTCTCCAGGGTCCTGGAGGGTGGTGTCGTATATTCGCTCGTGTTGTGCTACGGATCATCCAAATCAATTGATGTCAATTTTGATTCGGATGATCCAGAGGAATCATCATTGGCTATGCAATAAAAACTTTTCGAATGACCGGTGGAGATAGACTTAGCTAAAGAAAAAGCTTTTATTGCGGCCCGATATGCTTTTCCCTTCCGAACATTTTTACGAATTTTTTTCTTGGATCTAGAAGTACGTTTTTTTGGAACTGCCATAAGGAACAATGGGTTTAATTCATATATTGTGATGTGAAAGACATCTTCTGTATTTCATTTATTCATTTCTCTCGTGGAGAACTCAACATATTCTTTATCGGAATATGCTGCAAATTGAATCAATCCATTCTCTCGACGAAAACGCAAAATAAATTGAAATAGATGAGAATCTACCAATGGAAATTGAAAGTTCAATTTCCATTATATATTATCATCCATTTTATAGAATATATTAATATAACGATCGATATCGAGGGAATATCTTTCTAATCCTTATTGTTCATGTTCCTGTCATATCCTGAATTGAAATTAATGGGATCAGAATGTTCTATGGATTGATTGTAAGATCTTTTCAATTGGAAAGACAGGAAAAGATGCGGAAGTATCAACCAATTTTGAGTGAAAGGTTTTAAATATTCTTCCGATGTTTCATTTCCAAGTTCCATAACGTTTATATGTATAGGAAATAGTTTCATCAAATAGAAATTTTTTCTATCAATCATACTACTTTTATAATTGAAGTGATATGTGAGGACCGATAATGTAAGTACTACTATACCTTTGACCAAAAAATATGGATTGCTTTTACGTAGATCGCGTAAAAGCAACGTACTGAGAATTCTAAGGTCAAAGAGCTTTATAAGGCGCTCCCGGTGCGAAAGGATTTGAATTAAAAATCTCACTAAATTGGATTCGGTCCATGGATTGTATAGAAATTGATAACTTTTGATCTCTTCCAATTTCACTATCCAGGATCTTCTTTTTTCATTTCTTTTTACCCCTTTTTTTCATCCCAATGAATAGAATAAATAGATTATTTAATCTTGATTTAATATAATTGGAACGCTCATATCAACCACTCAACTCACATGATATAAAGATCAATATTTATTGAATGAAATGAACGGAAACCCTTTTTGTTCATTATGACAATTTACATATCTTCCAATTGAAATATCCAGCTCCATTTTGGTCATTTCATTTATTCTTTACCCCAATTACAGGTAAAATAAATATCATTAAATACCATAAAAAAGAGCTCGTGTAAATGACACGAGCCTCTGGAGTGAAGAGAGCTATAAGATAAAAAACAAAAATTTGTTTGATGGAAGGGCTCACATTAGGTTTAGGGATAATCAGGCTCGAACTGATGACTTCCACCATGTCAAGGTGACACTCTACCGCTGAGTTATATCCCTTCCCTACCTTCATCTGGAAGGAGAACTGACTTATGAATAATAACTTACCAAAGGGTCGAGAGACTCAACACCACTATCCCACTATTTTCTCTCGAACAACTTGAAGCCAAACCTTCCTTCTTTTCACACTACTACGAAAAGAAAGAATGAGAAAGAAAAGATTGGATACTATTCTGAGTGAATCCTATCGAAAATAGGATTTCCTACTGATTTGAACCATAACATATGTTCCCGTAAAATCAGTAATATTTTACCTATCTCGATCAAGCAAGTTTGACATGAACATGTCAAATATTATGTTAAACATATTTGATCCGATCTAGCACTAGTGCGTGCGGAAAGGACTAAAGATTGGTTGGAAGAACAAGGAGAACAGGATCGAGTAAAGATTATACAGAGATGATACGGATCAAAAATTTATTCTTGCACCCAGGATATTACTGTTTTCGAAAAATAAGATCTACTTTTATCTCTTTTTCCATTCAAAAGTTCCGATTTGTTTCCACTTCGAGACCCCAAAAATGAACAAATTTTTGCTCTAAGGAACACGTACAGGATCCATCATTACAGAACAGAAAAGAAAAGAGAAGACCCTATGCAACTGTTAACTACTTCATATAAATACATTGATATCCTCTCGCCTAGCGAGCAAATATTGACCTCCGTGGATGGAAATACTTCTTTATCTGGATCGATGTGAGAGTACAACTACATTTCCAAAATCCATGTTGTCTCTTCGGAACAGGTTGACCCCTTCGCTCTCTCGTGGTACAATCTTCTTCCCGCTGAGCCCCCACTTTTCCACCGGTCCACAGAAACAAGATATAGGACTGGTGCCAGCAGTTCATCAGTTCATCATAGGAGAAAGGACTCACCGGGCCAGATCATTGACTAATCAGATCAAAAATAACTTCCTTTTCCGTATACTTTCCCCGGCCATATCGATTGCTATTCGCGGGCCTTACGCAGTCGATCAGATCATATCTCAGATATATATATATATATATCCTTCAACATAGGTCATCGAAATGATCTTGGACGACCCCAACCAAAGCACGAAAGCCAAGATCTTTCATGAAATTGATTCCTGCTCGAATTCGAACAGTGTATAACCACATGGATAAGCTCACATTAACCCGTCAATTTCGAATCCAATTTGTATTTGGAGGAATGATATTTCGAGATATCAAGAAGGAATTAGCATTTCATAATGTCGATTCATACAAAAGAGTATTTCTTCAGACGCTGTACTTATAGGATGGGAATAGAGAAGGAAGAGGAAATCCCGAAGATTTTGCATAATCTTTTTGACCGAAAAAAATATGATTCAGTAGTTTTTTGTTAGAACACGAAAACGTGTTTGACTCAATTGGTTCCAGTGACTCTTTTAGACATAATGCATGAAGGAAGGGAATATGAAGATTCTCGAACAATGAAAATAATCCAATCTATCCTACTTCGAAAAAATTGAACGAGAAGCCGTATGAGGTGCAAATCTCATGTACGGTTTTGTAGAGTGACAGTGAAGACAACTTATCTGTCAACTTTTCCACTATCACCCCCAAAAAACCAAACTCTGCCTTACGTAAAGTTGCCAGAGTACGATTAACTTCTGGATTTGAAATCACTGCTTATATACCTGGTATTGACCATAATTTACAAGAACATTCTGTAGTATTAGTAAGAGGAGGAAGGGTTAAAGATTTACCCGGTGTGAGATATCACATTGTTCGAGGAACCCTAGATGCTGCCGAAGTAAAAGATCGTCAACAAGGGCGTTCTAGTGCGTTGTATATTCTTACTTATCTAAGACTTGTATCATTTCATGATGATGCCATGTTAATTGCTAGGAACATGTGAAGTATATGGCTAACCTAATAACGAACGTTTTGTAAGGGGACTAGAGCAGGCTACCGTAAAACAAACGATCCTCTTTTTCAGGAGATTTGGAACTATTATATGTCCAAGGTTCAATATCGAAATCATTTTCGAAGTTTTCCCTGATTGTTTCAACAGAAAATGAAAAATACCTTGACCTTTTTAGAACAGGTTCGAGTCAAATAGCAATGATTTGAAACACTTTTTTTATACACTATTTTGTAAACCTAAGGACTTGATGGTATAGATATGTAAAATACAGGATTTCCAATCATAGCAAAAGAAAGAAAGGGAACGGATACTCAATCGAGAGTGAGTAAACAGAATTATATGCATAAAGAATATATCTCATCTATGCAGATAGAATCATGTGGAAAGCCGTATTCGACGAAAGTCGTATGTACGGTTTGGAGGGAGATCTTTCATACCTTTAGAGATCCACCCTACAATATGGAGTCAAAAAGCCAAAATAAATGATTTGCAGCCTTTATGAAATAGATTCTTGAACCTTTTTCACACTCATGTCACGGCGAAGTACTGCAGAAAAAAAAACTGCAAAATCCGATCCTATTTATCATAATCGATTAGTTAACATGGTGGTTAACCGTATTCTTAAAAACGGGAAAAAATCATTGGCTTATCGAATTCTTTATCGAGCCATCAAAAATATTCAACAAAAGACGGAGAAAAATCCACTATCTGTTCTACGCCAAGCAATACGTAGAGTAACTCCCAATGTAACAGTCAAAGCAAGACGTGTGGGTGGATCGACTTATCGAGTTCCCATTGAGATAAGATCTACACAAGGAAAAGTACTTGCCATTCGTTGGTTATTAGGGGCATCTCGAAAACGTCCGGGTCGAAATATGAATTTCAAATTGAGTCACGAATTAATGGATGCTGCCAGAGGGAATGGCAATGCTATACGCAAAAAGGAAGAGACTCATAGAATGGCAGAAGCCAATAGAGCTTTTGCACATTTCCGTTAATTCATAAACAGGATCGATATTTACCTATCTATATAGTGGATTTAAATATCCTGATAAATTAGAAATTAATTTCCGTTCGGATCGGGATTTATCAATATGTTTATCGGAACAAAAGAGAAAAAAGAAGAAGAAAAGAACATAAATCATAGATAGATAAACTAAGCCCTCTTGGGAAAGCTTCCTTAAGAAAGAAGGAGATAGAGTATGGAGGAATATTCGATCCTATTCATGAGGATTATGTCAATCTCCTATTCCGAAAATTGCAAGTTAGAAACTATTTCTACTCTTTCGGAGATTGAATGAAATTACTAATTTATGATCTGACATGTACAAAGTGAAAACTTCATTTTCAATTATACCCTGAGATCATTTGAAAGAGTTTCATTTGCTTTTCTTCCATTCTGGTCTATGGTCTTTCTTGGCTATATGGTCTATCCAGGGGAAAGATTGAGCTTCAAGAAATAGTAAATGGTCTCATAGATACACAAATGTATAACTCTCCAGGAATTTTGATTGCGCTTATATCCATAACTGTAGGAATTGGATCCGAACTTTCTCCAGTCCCTTTTCATCAATGGACCCCTGACGTATATGAAGGAGTGCGATTCGTTTTACAAATTATTACCTCTATTTTATTATAGAGGTAATAGATATCTCTATTTCTTTTTTATCAATGTTTCTATCTCTAAAAACTCTATGGACATGTGGAAAAGAGAAAGAAAAGGACTGTTACCCCTACCCCCACTCGGACCAAGACATCACTTAAAAAAAAAAAAGTTTTTTTTTCAAATATTTTTTGTCGAAATAACAATTAAGGTAAAGCAAGGTCAAAAACAACTAATATCTTTGAATGAACAAAGATATTTTGCAAGAGAGATTGGTAAGACCAAATCTATTGAATCAATAGATTTGGTCTTATACATGCGCGAGGAAGGGAATAAAAAAGGAATCAGATTATTATTTTATTCCTTCTTTATCACCTAGAAACCGTGCGAGGTTCGAGTCCCATGCACGGTTCTGAATGAGAAAAAGGAGTGAGGGGTTCTCTTTTCGACAACTCTACCATTCGTTTCTTTTCTTTCGTTCCGAAAATAGCTGCTCTAGCCGCTCGAATCGAATTTTCGATGTTCGTTCCTATCTTCATCGAACGAACGCATGGCAATAGATATATATGCACATAGAGATATATCTATTGAAATATGGATATCTGATGAAATATGGATATCTGATGAAATATGGATATCTGACCGCTCCGTTCTAGTCAGGAATAGATATCATAGAATCGAACCTGTTCTTTACAGATTGTTATTTGGTACCATATTCAATTCTTTAGGTTTCTATTGAATCTAAAAAGAAAAGATGTTTAGTCATCTTTTTTACGTATATTTCTCCAGATAATGAAAATGAAAATATAAAAAATTGGATTATATATAATTAACCTATATGACCGATCGATATCAATACTCGAAGACGCTATCTCTAACATAGATTCTATATTCATTTTACATATCAGGATATTTTGAATATATATAATATATATATAATATATATATATATTAATGGACTAGGATTGACTCACTTTCGGGATGCCTTGATGGTGAAATGGTAGACACGCGAGACTCAAAATCTCGTGCTTAAGAGCGTGGAGGTTCGAGTCCTCTTCAAGGCATAATATTGCTCATGCTTATTGAATGAGCAATTCAATGGTAAATCTCGTACGAGAGTATCTCAATAAATTGAGATAGATTCCCTTCGTATCTGTTGATACGAGGTATTCCGACGATTACCTACAAGTTCAAGTGGAATAGGACAGTGGATCACAGGCAGGATCTTGGAGATCTTCTCTATCTAATGAGAGAGTCCATTCCGAAATGGTCCACCCTCGTATTATGAGGTATATTTCATTAAGGACACAGATTGAGAAGATCTTGCAAGATCCGGGAGTTGTGACCGAACCTCAACAACTATATGCATGTCGGATTGACTCTATCCTTTCCTCTCCTCCGAATAGTGTGGGAAGAGAGAATGCTAGACTAGAACCGAAATCTAGGAAATAGGGAGTAAGCATAGTCTAGTAGAGAATATCTCATTAGGTTAAAGAGAATTGGCTTGTCTTTACTATGCTTACTCTTACATGGTCGAGATCTCGGAGTGAAGAACCTATCTTCAAATTAAAGATCTATCAAGTCTTTTTTTTTCTCCAACATACTTACTATTCTTGGACAATACCAGGAAAGGATTCATTATAGGATCTTAAATAGGAGCATATGTAGAACCTCTCATTGGTTTCCACGACCCTACTGCCCGCCCGGTCAATTTTGTTTTACTTCATTCCATATTCCATTGCTCTTTCATCGATTATTACAGATTATCCCGGCTGATGTCAAATCTTAATCCTGTTGTATGAATTGAGTGTTCAATTTCATTCGGAAAAAGACATTGATTCTCCGACAATGTCCTTGTCATTTGATCCAATAACATTCTGTTAGATAGGAACAGATTGAATAAATATTGATAACTCTCAGATAGAGTATTATAAAGAAAAGATTCATTAGATAATAAACTATTGGTTCCGAGCCATTTTTGGCGATGAATTAACGATTCGAAGCGGTAAAACTTTTCTCTCTTATTTCCGATTAACCAACGTTGATATGCAAATATAGGATAATGTAGCTCCATACGTTCCGATCGGATACTCAGTGCTTGAATGCGTTTGAAATCCTCAAAATGTTCCTTTCCTAATTGTTTCCACGAATTCATGAACAAAATCGAATTGTTAATGAATTTTGAATTATATCTACGAAAAAAATGGTAGTAACTTTTTTTAGGGAAAAAACCATATTTTGATGTTCTTCTCATTGAACCATAAGTAATATAAAGCCTTTTCAGCTGTTCTTCATTTGTGAAAAATTCTCGGCGTGAAAACACAAGGCACTCTTCTTGAAATAGGAAGGGATCCCAAAGAAATCGTCTTCCTAGAAAGAACATGGGTTTCTTAGAGGATTTATATTGCATCGGATTCGGATATTTTATAGAAATTTTAGATCTTATCATCTGCCTTTTTTTAAACGATCTGAACTGATACGAAGATCTAAATGAATTGGGTCTTTTTATACGTCTTTTTGTACCTCTTTTTGTACGATCGAATCGATTACTGCGAAGAAAACTAAGACGCCAGATCCTAGGAGCCCAAACTATGTTATTTATGAATTCTTCATCCATATCCCTATCCATTTGTTTTGGGTCGAGAGTTTCTTTTTGTTTTGATTCGAAAGTTTCTTTTTGTTTTGCGTCAAGAGTTTCTTGTAGAAACTTTAATTCATATTCTTGAAGAAATCGTATCATATCTAGATGATTTCTCGTTTTGGGCTGAGGAGCGAATGTGCTCTGATCCTTATCGAACGTACCCCGAAATCTTCCTAACCATGGAAATTCCACCAGAAGACTTTCTAAAAGACTAGAAGCTAGATCGAGATCATGCTCAGCGGATCTATCGAGAGTAATGCAATTCTCGATATTTCGTTCCGATATAGACCAAGAATCTCGAGCCGCTGATCCGGCCAAGCAACCCAAAATATGGGGAAGTATGGTCAATTCCTTCATAGTTGTTTCGGCAATCGAAGGTTCTAAATACCATTCGGACAAATAACAAAACCTTTTCTTCCATAATTCCTTTTTGGTAGATAGATGATTCAGGGGAGAATTCCTTCTAAGTGTATTTTGTATAAAAGCCTTTCCTACTTTGTAGATAAGTCTTTCATAAGTTTGACCGGATCCAACCTGATTCTCCATAGATTTCCAATTACAAGTTTGCCTAAAAAGAGCTGATCGAATCGTATTAGTGTCTATAACGGATTTCTTTCGGGTAATACTTATTATTAAGGCTTCATTGGCCAGTGCTGCTAGATCTCGTGCATCAGAACTTATGGTTCTAGATCCAAATTCATCGGAACAGGACAACTCTTTTTCCGAGTAGAACCCTTTACTACATAAAAGAATAGGAAATTCCCTTTGTCGTTGTGGGATAACAAGCATTCGAATATTGATCGATCTATCTAATCGATTTGGAGCTATTAGGGCTGGATCCACTTTTTGGGGGATATGAGTCGGAGCAATAACAAGAATATTTCTAATAGAATCTCTATCATAATCTCTAGAGAGATGGCTCACTAATAAACCAAGGAAAGAGTCACTTAAGTCGAAATCAAGGAAAGCGTGAGTTAAGTCATTGACATTCAGTTCATGAATGTTTGGAATCCATATTATGCAAGGAGACATTCTTTTTGCCAATTCCAAGGTAAGATGGAATTGTCGCATTTTGTCTATTGCCAAATTAAAAAATTCAGTTTGAATAATTCTACTATCAGGGTAATTTAAATACTTACCATACAAGAACTTGTTCAGAGATATTTTGATTAAAGGAACATAAGAGTCTGCTGCTATACTTTTGACCAAATAGGATCGACCAGTTCCCATAGGACCTATGAGTAAAATTCCTTTGGAAAGTAATGATCCTGAGTGGAGTGATAAAGGGGGTCCATGAAATGGGGGGTTGGTTTGACACAATATTTGTGAAGAGGTTATCTTCTGACAAAAAGCAAAGAATACCCATCTTTCTGCTAAACAAAATGGATCGAACTCGTAATTCATTAGATCTTTTTGATAAGTGTAGGCCAAATATCGTAAGTGAATAAGTCCCGGCTGTCCAGTTATTTGATAACCAATTTCATTCTTGAGGAAATTATGACTGTAAGTCAAATTTGATTCAAATTGATAAATGTTTTTTTCCATCATTAGAAGCTGAACTAGTAATTCTATCTCTTTTTCGTAGATATCCATACTAGAACACCATTTGTTCCACTCTCTTATTATAGTTATAGGCGAATTAAGCTTTCTATTCTTCATCTTCCTCTTCATAGAAGAAGAGCTGGATGTGTCCCCTATATAAGATAACCAGAGATTAGGCACGAAAGGATTCATAAGTTTTTGCAACTCTATCACGTATGACGGATCCTTTAAATACTTGATGAGTTCAAAGTCTACTTTTAAATTGAGAAAGGTTAAGGAAGTCACTTTCAAATATTGAAGAACAGAATACCCAAGGACGAAAAAAGGGATAAGAATCCCATATTCTTCATACCTCCGAGCATTTAGTAATCTCAGATGTTTCCATATGAATGAAACTGATGACTTCTTTCGATCAACAGTACTAGATTCTAAAAACTCATTCAAAGGACTTAGAAAGAAAAACTTATTCAGAATGAATTTTCTGAATCTAAAACTAAATTGAAAAAGATTCGTTCTCAATTTCCATTGTATAGGTTCCCATAATGGATGATAAAGTTCCCACAAGATATTCAATTTATGTATAATATTATGTTTAATATCTCGCAAAATAAATACAAATTGATTACTCCCATATAGTAATATCTCTGGAAGATTATCTAAAAGCATATTTTCAATATATTTACACCCTGCAGAGGTAAAAAACCATGGCATATATGTTTGGAGCAAATCCCATTTTGAAAAAAGACTATCTATTCGAGAGATCCTATACATCTCCTGTTTCTTAACAGGTTCATTAAAACGCGGTGATAATAGAATATTCCGTTCCTCTTTAGATGAATTAGAAAGGGTACTCCTCCCATCTATGCCTTTGTTTCCAATTATGTTTTGAAAACTTTCGGTTACAAACCAATCTTGAAACATTTCCTGATTCTTATTGGGAAAGATTTCGGATAGTAAATCATCTTGATAAGATCGAGTTTGAATAAGATCCATGTTTGAACTGAAATCCTTTTTAAGGTACTGATCGAGGTTGTTCTCTTCTGAATCGGATCTATGGAAAAAAGGCTGGCAAAAAGTTTTTTCCAAATTGACTATTTGTTCTTTTGTTAAAGGCGTTATAGAAATCTCTTCGATCGAGGAAAGACATCCATTGTCACGAACGAATGGATTAAATCGAGTTAGTAAATTGAAGGATCTGTACAAGTCATAGATTAATACAAACGTTTGGTCACCACTTCGTTTTCGTTGTAAATATTTAGGTAAGAATATGTTAGATATTTGTGACTTGATGAATGAAATAGTCTCTTTCTCTGAGTGAACGGGTCCTATTTCACCAATGGGCAAGGAAGATAGATTGTTGTGGATGGACAAAAGATGAAATAATTGTCCATATGTAAGATTCTTCCTTCTGATATGGAAAGGATTCATATAAGAAGGAAGAATCTTCCTATAATTTGACCGAGGATGATGCAAATAATCAAAAAATTGGAGCGTATTTGCTCCATGAAAATAAGCTCTCAATGAGCTCTGATCAGATAGTTTGATGGGATTCAACCAATTGTCTCGATCGTTAGATATCGTCGAAAAAGAAGTGTTATTGAACGATTCCATGTGATTCTTTTCATTATCGAATAAGTCAATAATCAATGGATAAATCGGTATCTTATTCGAAAAAAATGGTTTAATTGTTCCTTCATCAATCAATAATTTTGATCTTTTTGAAAGATTATGGTCATCCAAAAGAAAGGGTTTTAATTTTTTTAAATGAACGATTAGAGCACCAATTGGATCCAACAACTTATTTAATAGTTGATCATTAAGACTTTTGAGCTCATAAAAGCGAAAATCCAAAATTGAAATGAAAATATCGAACTTAGAATTGAACTTCGAAATGATATCGAAGTTCGAATTTAAGATCTTCACAGTACTTTTAAAAAGGGAAGAAAACTTTAAATAATCTTTTTTGTTGGAACTTAGAGACCAACCAATTGAATCTTGATTAGTATTAGTACATGATCCAATTGGATCGAACACTATTTTCAAATAGTTTTGTTTAGAAAAAACATGTTTCAAATATTTTATAAAGTATTCGGTCTGATTGTACACATTCAAATTCCGATTGATATGTTTATCCGTTCGAATAATAGAACGGTTGAACCATTCTCTCTGACTTTTTCTCCAACTTGACGAATGCCGGTCAATTGTATCTTTCGTTACATTATGAAAACTTTCATTTTCTATCCAATTTGTTCGAATTTGATCCTTTAACTTGCGACTGGACCTTTTCATAAAATTGAATATATTCAATATATTTTCCGAATACCCGGAAATATTATACCGAATCGATTCATACCAATGAAAAGCTTCAGTTCTATAATCGTTAAGAGGAGTTCCTATCTCCAAGCGATTTTTTGAATCGATTTGGCTCAATTCTTTGTCGATTATTTGATCTAAATATTCATCCTCTTTATCAGTAATCTTGAGTAGGACCCATAAAGATTGATTCTTCAATTTATCTCTGTGGTTGAAGATCCGATCCGATCTCAACGATCCATTTTTGTTGAGTTCATATAATTGATTCATGTGAGAATCAATATAAAAATAAATTTGATCATGAACCTGACTAGGCTTAGTTATTGATAGAGTGAATTGATCTATCATTTCCAGAACAATTTTTTTAGTTTTCGATCGAAAATTTTTGTGCAATATGTATTGTCCCTTGCTTTGATCACAGAATGCAGAAGATAGATTCAAAGGCAGAGTCAAATTCCGCTTTATAGATCCGGATCGGTGCATATAACTTGGCTTTTTAAGAATAATAGATCCGAGATCTGATGAAATAGCACAATTCGAGGAAGGATTTTCAATTTCAAAATATGTTTTGATCTTCCATAGATCAACTATCCTATTCATTAATGAATAGGATTTTGAATCCCTTAAATCTTGGGAAAAAACCTCTTGTTGCCTTTTCAATAACCTTTTGGATAAGTTGAAATCTTCAATGGGCTTCTCAGTAGCACTAGGACTACCCATATACGATTCATCTATTAGCAATATGTAAAAAAAAGAATAACGAATTGATTTTGTAAAATTCTCAATGAATCTTTTCCTTTCCAAAGGAAAAGAAATCTCTTCCGTATATCTTTGATCTTCTGTAAATAATTCTTTCGCCCAAGAGATTGGAGAATATTCTGATAAACGCTTTGAGGACAAATCTGATTCTATTTTTCTTTTTTCTCTCTCTTTTATTGAAAGAGAACAAATAATTGATCTTTCTCTTCGTTGCTCAATCTCCGTTTTATTTCTTGTGAATGGATCTTCACAAAGATCTTTTTCAGGTTCCCAATACTTATTTTCGGTTGAAATGAGAGTCGAATCGATCTTCGAATTGATATCTTTCTCATCCTTTTCCGAATGAGTTTCGCTCGGTCCTTGATTCTCCGAGATCATCTCATCCTTCTTGTTCATGTTCCTGTCATATTCTGAATTGAAATTAATGGGATCAGAATGTTCTATGGATTGATTGTAAGATCTTTTCAATTGGAAAGACAGGAAAAGATGCGGAAGTATCAACCAATTTTGAGTGAAAGGTTTTAAATATTCTTCCGATGTTTCATTTCCAAGTTCCATAACGTTTATATGTATAGGAAATAGTTTCATCAAATAGAAATTTTTTCTATCAATCATACTACTTTTATAATTGAAGTGATATGTGAGGACCGATAATGTAAGTACTACTATACCTTTGACCAAAAAATATGGATTGCTTTTACGTAGATCGCGTAAAAGCAACGTACTGAGAATTCTAAGGTCAAAGAGCTTTATAAGGCGCTCCCGGTGCGAAAGGATTTGAATTAAAAATCTCACTAAATTGGATTCGGTCCATGGATTGTATAGAAATTGATAACTTTTGATCTCTTCCAATTTCACTATCCAGGATCTTCTTTTTTTCATTTCTTTTTACCCCTTTTTTTCATCCCAATGAATAGAATAAATAGATTATTTAATCTTGATTTAATATAATTGGAAAACTCGTGTCAACCAACCAATACCATTATAACACATGGATAGAATTTCTTTCACTGAAATAGGAAAATGAAACTGAATCCAGTCCGTTTTTTTCTCTTATTTTATGGGCGAACGACGGGAATTGAACCCGCGCGTGGTGGATTCACAATCCACTGCCTTGGTCCACTTGGCTACGTCCGCCCCGGAAAAACAAACCAATTGTCTCTATCTACAGTCATTTCTTCTTGGAAGAAATGACGAGGCTAACGTTTGTATGTGGGTCGGCGACCTCTTACAGGGGATCAAAGCAAGATCGATGACTAATTCCCAACCAACTATCGAACAAGTTTTTCGGTCGTGGACCTATGTCAAATGTCTATTGGTAATATTTGACATGAATCAAGTATGAGAGAAAGAATGTGATTGGATCCCGAACTACTCAATTTCAGATCTGAGTCTATACTAATATTATAGAATGAATATGTTGATGATCTTTATTCAGCATCCATGGCTGAA
>Ga0316214_1000023_pt1:0-2500 | contig 17689 bp, 13 predicted proteins | sample NRE4metagenome_FD_207797 | JGI IMG/M metagenome (GOLD analysis project Ga0316214, IMG submission 207797) | Spruce roots microbial communities from Maridalen valley, Oslo, Norway - NRE4 | ecosystem: Host-associated > Plants > Roots > Unclassified | place: Norway: Oslo | collected 2017-09-15
GAAGGGGTAGAATAGAAGTTGTCCCCGGGAGAGATGGCCGAGTGGTTGATGGCTCCGGTCTTGAAAACCGGTATAGTTAAAAAACTATCGAGGGTTCGAATCCCTCTCTCTCCTGTTTTTTTTTTTTTCAAAAATCACATTTATTAGTTCGGTCCAGTAAAAAAAAGAGAATAGCTCGGCTGGAGATAGCCGAGCTACAAGGATCCAGTTGGAAAGAGAGTCTTTTCAAATATTTCTATCCCGCCGATATGGGAGATTGATGTAATGAAATTGAATCGAGTTCTCTTCCATCTGGTTCGATCTCTTGTTTCAGTTAAGAGGAGTCATGGAAAGAACAGGTTCGAAATCACGATCAATTCCTTTCTCAAATCCTGCTGCAGCTGCACGAGCCCTTCCCGCATGCCACAAATGACCTACGAAGAGGAAAAATCCTGGAACGAAATGGGAGGTGGCTAACCAACTTCGGGGAGAGACATAATTCACCGCATTGATTTCGGTAGCTACACCACCCACAGAATTTGAAGAACCTAAAGGAGCATGAGTCATATATTCTGCCGAACGTCGTTCCTGCCAAGGCTGTATGTCTTTTCTCAACTTGCTCAGGTCCAAACCATTAGGGCCTCTTAGGGGTTCCAACCAGGGAGCACGGAGATCCCAAAAACGCATCGTTTCCCCTCCAAATATAATTTCTCCAGTCGGAGAACGCATAAGGTATTTACCTAACCCAGTAGGTCCTTGGGCAGACCCCACACTAGCTCCAAGACGTTGGTCTCTAACTAGAAAAGTAAACGCTTGAGCTTGAGAAGCTTCTGGGCCGGTGGGCCCATAAAATTCACTGGGATAAGCTGTATTGTTGAACCAAACGAAACAACAAGCAATAAAACCAAAGAGAGATAAAGCCGCTAAACTATAGGACAAATAAGCTTCTCCGGACCATACGAATGCACGGCGAGCCCATGCAAAAGGTTTGGTTAATATATGCCAGATACCACCGAAGATACAAATGGAACCTAACCATACATGTCCTCCAATTACATCTTCTAGATTGTCCACGCTAACGATCCATCCTTCTCCTCCGAAAGGAGATTTCAGTAAATAACCAAATATAGCACTTGGGTTAAGAGTCGGGTTCGTAATTTTTCTTACATCTCCACCGCCGGGAGCCCAAGTATCATATACACCTCCAAAATACAAAGCCTTGAGCACTGGAAGAAAAGCACCAACACCTAGCAAGATTAGGTGAATACCCAAGATTGTGGTCATTTTGTTTCTATCTTTCCATACATAGCCAAAGAATGGAAAAGATTCTTCTAAAGTTTCAGGTCCTATGAGTGCATGATAAATACCACCAAAACCTAAAACCGCAGAAGAAATTAAGTGAAGTACCCCAGATACAAAATATGGAAAAGTGTCCACGATTTCCCCACCAGGACCGACTCCCCATCCTAGAGTAGCTAGATGGGGAAGTAGAATCAATCCTTGTTCATACATAGGCTTTTCCGGTACGAAATGAGCCACTTCGAATAGGTTCATTGCTCCGGCCCAGAATACAATTAATCCGGCATGAGCCACGTGAGCCCCAAGCAATTTACCAGACAAATTGATAAGTCGGGCATTACCGGCCCACCAAGCGAAACCAGTGGTTTCTTGATCACGACCAGCTAAAGCTATAGTTCCATTAAAGAGCGTTTCCACGGGGTAGGACCTCCTCAGGGAATATAAGGTTTTCATGAGGCTGATCTTGAGCCGCCATCCAAGCACGAATACCTTCGTTCAGGAGAATATTTTTAGTGTAGAAAGTCTCAGATTCAGGATCTTCTGCTGCACGGATCTCCTGGGAAACAAAATCATAGGCACGTAAGTTTAGAGCTAGACCAACTACTCCAATGGCACTCATCCATGAACCGGTCACTGGCACAAATAACATGAAGAAATGTAACCAACGTTTATTAGAAAAAGCAACCCCAAAAATCTGGGACCAGAAGCGGTTAGCAGTGACCATGGAATAAGTCTCTTCAGCTTGAGTCGGGTTAAAAGCACGGAACGTATTTGCACCATCACCATCTTCAAATAAAGTATTTTCCACGGTAGCACCATGAATAGCACATAGAAGGGCAGCACCCAATACTCCGGCAACTCCCATCATATGAAATGGATTCAAGGTCCAATTATGAAAACCTTGAAAGAAGAGGATAAACCGGAAAATAGCTGCTACACCAAAACTAGGTGCGAAAAACCAACCGGACTGGCCCAATGGATAGATCAAAAATACAGGAACAAAGACAGCAATTGGAGCAGAGAATGCAATTGCATTATAAGGTCGCAATTGTACAGATCGAGCAAGTTCAAATTGACGTAACATGAAACCTATTAGACCGAAAGCACCATGAAGAGCAACGAAGGTCCATAGACCACCTAATTGACACCAACGAGTAAAATCTCCTTGTGCTTCGGGACCCCATAATAGCAGCAGAGAATGTGCTAAACTATTAGCAGGAGT
>Ga0316214_1000023_pt1:12500-17689 | contig 17689 bp, 13 predicted proteins | sample NRE4metagenome_FD_207797 | JGI IMG/M metagenome (GOLD analysis project Ga0316214, IMG submission 207797) | Spruce roots microbial communities from Maridalen valley, Oslo, Norway - NRE4 | ecosystem: Host-associated > Plants > Roots > Unclassified | place: Norway: Oslo | collected...
TTTCCCAAATCCGAGAGGAAAAATATTGACAGCATGCAAAGATCCAATTTTGACTTCCAGGGAACGAACTGATAGTTCTAACATCTAGTAACGGGTCGAGCGAATAGAGGCCTCTTCACCTTCAGCTCTGGAAATGTCATCACATCAGGAGAACGATGGATTTGTTTCTCCGAACTTTTCAGTATTTCGAAGAGACCGTTGTTTCCATCTTTCCTTTCCTGGACTATTGTATTGGGATCCTATCTTGATCCTGTGGCGATTTTGCATGCATATATTATGCACAAGGACAGGTAACATTTGACCTACTCCTAATGGTAAAGGCGAGCCCTATTTTGAATCAAATAGGTTTTTAATCAAATGGATCTCCCCAAGTAGGATTCGAACCTACGACCAGTCAGTTAACAGCCGACCGCTCTACCACTGAGCTATTGAGGAACAACGGAGGGTTAGATCCCATATACGTTCAAGATTCTTGTTCTTTGGACCGACCCATGACCAGTGCATTAACTATTGAGACACTCAATAAGGTTTCTTCGTAACTCTTGGAACTTTGTGTACACCCCACCCTAGAGTTATTGAACTCTAAATACAATAGGATCTATTATTATTATTACTACCATTCAATTCTTTTATTACTTTCAAAAGTAATAATTCGATTATATAGAACCTTTTAATAAAAAGAAAGAGAACTTTTAGATTTAGATAAAGGAGGATTGGCGGGTGAAAATAGCAGTTTACGGGAAAGGCGGAATCGGTAAATCAACGACTAGTTGTAATATCTCAGTCGCCCTAGCGAGACGTGGTCAAAAAGTGTTACAGATTGGGTGTGATCCCAAACACGATAGTACTTTTACTCTTACAGGATTTCTAATACCTACAATTATAGATACTTTACAATCCAAGGATTATCATTATGAGGATATTTGGCCCGAAGATGTAATTCACAAGGGTTATGGAGGGGTTGATTGTGTGGAAGCAGGGGGTCCACCCGCAGGAGCCGGATGTGGAGGATATGTGGTGGGAGAAACTGTAAAGTTGTTAAAAGAATTAAATGCATTTTACGAATATGATATTATATTATTCGATGTATTAGGTGACGTGGTCTGTGGAGGTTTTGCCGCTCCATTGAACTATGCAGATTATTGTGTAATAATTACAGATAATGGATTCGATGCATTATTTGCAGCTAATCGTATTACTGCCTCTATAAGGGAAAAAGCTCGTACACATCCACTCCGATTAGCAGGCTTGGTTGGAAATCGTACATCTAGAAGAGATCTTATCAATAAATATGTAGAAGCCTGTCCAATGCCCGTAATAGAAGTATTACCTATTATCGAGGATATCCGAGTTTCCAGAGTCAAGGGTAAAACCTTATTTGAAATGGTTGGATTTGAACCATCCCTTAACTATGTGTGTCAATATTATCTAGACATAGCAGATCAAATATTGTCCCAACCAGAAGGTATTGTTCCAAAAGAGATTCCAGATCGGGAATTATTCAGTTTACTCTCTGATCTTTATCTAAATCCCATTGGTGGTGGGGGACAGAAAAAAAAGAATCAGGAAAATTTACTTGGGTTTACGAGGATTTAAAATCAACAATTTATCCACAATTCGTTGTAAAATTGATTCTTTCTTTTTATTATTCTTTTTATTCATTATTTCTTTTCCTTATTTATCCTCAGCCATTTATTCTTCCCCTTCCTATTATGTCGGCCAAAATTGATGAAACTATCACTTTTGAATGTGAAACGGGTAATTATCATACTTTTTGTCCTATTAGCTGTGTATCCTGGTTGTATCAAAAGATTGAAGACAGTTTCTTTTTGGTAGTGGGCACAAAAACATGTGGTTATTTTCTCCAAAATGCACTTGGAGTTATGATTTTTGCAGAACCCCGCTATGCAATGGCGGAATTAGAAGAAGGAGATATCTCGGCCCATTTGAACGATTATGAGGAATTGAAAACGCTTTGTATTCGGATAAGAAAAGATAGAGACCCCAGCGTGATCATATGGATAGGCACTTGTACTACAGAAATAATCAAAATGGATTTGGAAGGTATGGCACCCAAATTGGAATATGAAATTGGAATACCAATTCTAGTGGCAAGAGCAAATGGATTGGATTATGCTTTTACTCAGGGGGAAGATACTGTGTTAGCTGTAATGGCACATCGTTGTCCAGAACAAGAATTCCCCATTGGTGAATCAAAAGAAACTATAACAAAAACAAAATTATTCCCTTTTCCTCTTCTGAAGGAAAAGAAATTGGTGGAATATGCAAATCATCCTCCCTTAGTTATTTTTGGGTCTTTACCCTCGAATTTGGTCTCTCAACTTGATACAGAATTAAGACGCCAATTCATCAAGGTATCAGGTTGGTTGCCCGCTCAGAGATATGCCGATCTTCCATCACTGGGTGATGGAGTTTATGTTTGTGGCGTTAACCCCTTTCTGGGTCGTACAGCAACAACTTTGATAAGACGAAAAAAATGTGAATTAATCGTAGCTCCTTTTCCTATTGGTCCGGACGGAACGCGTGCTTGGATCGAAAGGATTTGTCCTGTATTTGGTATTGAGACCCAGAGTCTGGAGGAAAGAGAGGAACGGATATGGGAGAGTTTAAAAGATTATCTTGATTTGGTACGCGGAAAATCTGTCTTTTTCATGGGAGATAATTTGCTAGAAATATCTCTAGCAAGATTCTTAATCAGATGTGGTATGATCGTTTATGAAATTGGTATTCCATATATGGATAAACGGTATCAAGCTGCTGAATTAGCACTTTTAAAAGATACATGTATAAAAATGTGTATACCAATACCACGAATTGTGGAGAAACCAGACAATTCGAATCAGATACGACGTATGCGCGAGCTACAACCCGACTTAGCCATCACCGGAATGGCTCATGCTAACCCGTTAGGGGCGAGAGGAATTGATACTAAATGGTCAGTTGAATTTACTTTTGCCCAGATTCATGGATTTGCCAGTGCAAGAGATGTACTTGAATTGGTTACCCGCCCTCTACGACGTAACGAAAATTTAGATAACTTGGATAGGACCACCCTGGTCAGAAAGAACAACGAGTTCTATACCAGTACTCCTAGATAAGCTAACAGAGAATATATTTATTAATAGCATATGCATATATCCAGATGTTATGTTATAATATATATTATAAATCTTCTATATGTTAGATATTGGAATCTATTCTGTTAAATCGAATTTATGGATGTATAAAATGATGACTATTCCTATCTGTATCTCCCATATATATATGGGGGATACCAGATCTATTAATTCTATTCCTGTTTCTCATTCTTAATTTTCAATCAACAAGGAGTTTCGATATGATAAGAGTACTTGGTCTACTATGGGATCCATTATCATCATGGGTAGAAGTCTCAGGTCCGATCATTTTATTTGGGCTATATTATGGATTTCTCGCTACATTGCCTTTTGGTCCCTCTAAAATCTATTCGATGAGATCTTTCTTTTTGGGAGAACCTATCTATGGTATTATAGCTATAAGTGGTTCTATTACGGGACAATTAATAGTCTTTTTGTCCATGTACTATTCGCCCATCTATGCAGCGTTGTGGAAACCTCACGCAATAACTTTATTAGTCGTACCATATATGTTCTTTCGTTTTAATCAAATTAACAAAGAACCTTCAAGTTCTGAATCTCCGCACCCCATGAATTCGATCAACAATCCAAAAATTCTAAGTCTATTTATGGGTGGTCTAATTCTTCAATTGTTTAATCCCATTCTTTTAGCAAATCCCGTATTAACAAGACTAGTGAACCTCTTTCTTTTTCGTTACAGCAATAATATATCGTTTATTATAAGTGGTTTTTGCGGTTGGTTGGGTGGTAATATTCTATTCATCATTTTGACAAAATTGGTCTCTTTCCGTATAGAACGTAATTCACCTATTGATTATACTAGATTAAGACGTTATATCCATCGGACCTTTAGTCTACTTCTTCTTTCTTATTGTTCATTCTATTTAGGTAGGGCCCCATTACTTTTTCTTAAAAGAAAAAATGATGACATCGGTGACAAAGATGACGGCTCTGTGGTTATGGCTAGAGATGAAGATGACCGCTCTGTTACTATGGTTAGAGATGAAGATGACCGTTCTGTGGTTATGACTAGAGATGAAGATGACAGCTTTGTGGCTATGGTTAGAGATGAAGATGACCGCTCTGTGGCTATGGCTAGAGATAAAGATGTGGCTATGGCTATAGATGAAAATGAAAATGAAAGCTCTGTGGCTATGGCTATAGATGAAAATGACAGCTTTGCGGCTATGGCTATAGATCCGAAAAAATTGAAAGGACTTCCGAAAGAAGAACCATTATCATGGTTCAAGCAACCATGGCCCATTATGTTCTTTGATCATAATAGAGCTTATCGGCCGATACGATATATCGGGAATAGCCCATTTACTCGCCTAGGTCCTGTGAGGACCGAAGTATCTCAATATTTTTTTGGCACATATTCGAGTGATGGAAAACAAAGAATATCTTTTACGTTTTTACCTAGTGTATTGGTCCTTGGGGAAAAGCTCGGAAAATATAGAGATCTTTTAGATACTTCTTGCTCATCTGAGGATCCTTATCATAGATGGATCCATACCATGAAAAGAAGAAGAGATTTTTTAGGGAATGAATTTTCGGATCGAGTGAAAGCTCTAAGCAATGGATCTCCTGCTGAAAATGTTATCGAAAGGAGAGTGGAATTCTCCAATTCTCAGGGAGATTCTTTTATTGAAATGTATGATCCATTCCTTAATGGGGCATTCCGTGGAACAATAAACCAACTCGAGTCCCCCCGAATGCTGAACGATTCGATCATTTCTAATCTTTCGGATTTTGTAGAGGTATCTATGAAAGACTGTAAAGAGGGATACCAAAATGATCAATTTGGGTATGGGTACCATATATCTCATCGTTGGCAGGAATTGGAACACGAAAGCTTTCGACTACCCTGGGAACCCTTACCTACAGATACTGTTCGTTCGCTTGTTCCGATCACTAAATCATCGGAAAGAGGAAAAGTTGAACCTATTTCGAAACGGCTCTATCTATTAGCAGAACGAATAATTGCAAATCAAGCAAGGAAGAAGATATTTGAAGAGTCTTTGTCAAATATAGATTATTCAAATATAGATT
>Ga0316214_1000024_pt1 | contig 16596 bp, 11 predicted proteins | sample NRE4metagenome_FD_207797 | JGI IMG/M metagenome (GOLD analysis project Ga0316214, IMG submission 207797) | Spruce roots microbial communities from Maridalen valley, Oslo, Norway - NRE4 | ecosystem: Host-associated > Plants > Roots > Unclassified | place: Norway: Oslo | collected 2017-09-15
ATCCCATAGGATCTAAGAAGAAAAACTTAATTTCTCAACCTTTGCTTGCGTTGTGTACACAACCACAGGCAAGAGTTTATAAAGTAAAAATTAAGACCAAGTTGCAAGGGCTAGAGAAAAAGGTTCCCGTACTTCTTACCTAGTGCTACAGTGGCGCTAGGTTAAAAGGCTAAACTTCAATATTTAATCTAAGACTAAAGATTAAAAAACAAACAAAAAAAAATAATCAAATGCAAAAGTAAAAACTAATGAACTTTTGTTCTTAGAGTTATTCAAATAAGAATTAAAACCCGAACATCAACACCGAGGGAAGCAAATTGTGAAAAGCAAATGTTCTTAGTTTTAGAATACAAAGAAGAACACCCCCGCGATAACCAATCAAAATAGCAAAAAAAATTGTTTTAATTTAATCTTTATAAAGGCTTAAAACAAAAAATAGCTTTATTTATTGTAAGGATACTAGGTCGATAGACGCCTGGTGACTACACTGGGCGCCGCTTTACACTTATTTTTACAGACCTAACTTTGATTAAAAACATAAATCAAATCTATATTTAAATACCTAACTTTGCTGAAACATAACCATAACTAAGCTGTTCGTTTTGTCTCTTTCTGTTACTTTTAGTTATTTTATTTCTGTTATTTTCGCGCCCTCTAGTTATTTTCGCGCCCTCTAGATAAGAAACCCTGTTGATTCACAAATGCTTCCCTTGCAGCTGATTTGTAGAACTCTAGCAGTAGCGCTCTTAATTTTAGTATTCAAATAAGAAGGCAAAAGTGCACAGGTTGAAATTGCAAAAGTAAGTATAAAGTATAATATATATTTGTATATATGTTATAAGTATTGCTAAAAATAAAAAATATCAAAATAATAATATACTATGTTTGCTATGTTTGACTGATGTATTTTTCAGTATATAAAGAATATTTGTTGTAGGTTTAACCTGGAAACTATGACCTTTATTTTGTGTAATCTTTTTAACTACCCCCGCTACATTTGCTTTTCATTGCTATTGCAAAAGGGAGGTTATTACAGAAATCCCGAATATTAATTTAGTAATTACCTCGCAATATTTGCCTCTTGCTTGTGTACAAAACGCCCAGAGCAGAGGTTACCTCGCTGGTGACTTTTATAACCCTAGCCTCTTGCCTCTGATTTGTAGAACTCTAGCAGTAGCGCTCTTAATTTTAGTATTAAAATAAGAATACAAACTAGTGCGCAGCTTGCAAAAGTTGCAAGGTAAGAGCAAAGGTTGCTTGTGAGGTCTGGCTACACTAGCGCAGGGGCACAAGGGAAAGGCAAAGTAGAGTTTTTACAAAAAAAGGCCAAAGTGCACAAGTTGAAATTGCAAAAGTAATAATAATCTAAATTTAAAAATAAAGGCAGGATGACTAAGCATACATTTAATTAAAATTAATTCCAAGAATTTATACATCCTGATGTAAAGGGCCCGAATTAAAAAAATTTTTTTGTTGTTTTTGTTGTTTTTGTTTTTTTTCATTTTAAGAGTACTAAAATTTGTTTATTATTTTTATTTTAACCCCCCTCGCTACTCCTGAGGGAGCTTACCACCAAGTTGGTCATTACTTAATTAATTTAATTACCCTCCCCTATGCACTTCAAAGGATTATTACCACCTCTTTGTTAATTCTTAGTTTTGTTTTTTTAGAATAAAAAATAACCCCCGCCGGTACTACCTCGTGTAATAACCCTTTTGCATTTGATTTGAAATGAACATGTGCCCGAAGCGCACAAGCAAGGGAACCCCTAAAGGGTGATGTAATTTGATTAAATTAATTTAAACAGAGGGGGTTTGGTTTATAAACAGGGTAGCTATGAAAAAGGAAAGCCAATATTCTTAACTTTTTTTACTCAAAATAAAAATAAATTTTAATAATAGTATATATACTTCAACCCTTAGAGTAGGTTTTATAGTTATATTTTTTTAATAAAACAAACATTTGTTTCCCTCGCTTTTTACTTTTATAACCCTTGCCTCTTGCCTCTGCAAGGCTTCGAGTTCGAGTTGGTATTATGATTTTAATAAAATAAGAACAGAGTCGCTTTTTACACAACCCTTGCTAGTGAGCTTAGGGCAACACTTTCGTGCTTCCCTGGCCTCTTTTGCCTCTCTTGCTTGTGACGTTAAGGTTTTTATTATTATTTGCTTGAATAACTCTAAGAACAAAACTTGATTATTCTTTACTTTTACTCTAAAGAAAAGGTATATAAAAAGCAAATGTTATAAAAAACTAAGAATAAAAAAAATGCAAAAGAAACAAAAAAGAAAAATTTTAGGCTCAACTCTAAATAAGGCTATCGCTTACTACAAACTATTTATAATAACTTAAAGAGTTATAGAATATTTAAAAAATTTATCTACTTAAATTAAATACTTTTATCTTTGGCTTTGTTTTGGCTTTGGAATTTGAAGGAACTTTATTAAGATTTAAGAATTGCCTGTTGCCCTCGCTTGTTTTCGTTAGAACTACGCTACTGCAGCCCTTCCTCACAAGCGAGGGAACCTTTGCTCTAGCCTTGCACAGTCAACAGGAAAGGAGGTTCTAAAGCTCTAAAAAGTTAGACTTAAAAATAAAACTTTATTAAGTAAGAGTTAAGGAGGAATTGAACCTAAACATTAGACTTTGCAGGTCTACTACAGAACCATCTGTAAACTTAACCCTAGGTTTAATTAATTTAATTTTATCGTGGGTAACTACAAGCGGATCGGATGTAATAAGCTCCTCTTTCGCAATTTAAATTTTAAATGAACACCCTTCTCTCTTGCATTTGTTTTAAATTTTATTCTGAAACTAAGGACATTTGCTGGTCATTTTTTTAATACTAACCTTTAGTTGTGACTTTTAGAACATTTGCCTCTTGCCTCTTCAAGGCTTCGACTTAGTATTCTTATTTTAATAACTCTAATAACAGAGGTTCCTTGCTTTGGCGGTTGCGCAAGCGAGGACAACAGTTGAGGTTCGGGTTTGTATTCTTTCTTTAAGACTAAAAATAAGACAAAAATCTTGCTAGGCTAGAGAAAAGGTTAAGAAGCTAGAGCACAGGTTCCCTCGGTATTGAGGTTAGGGCAACAATAGCATAGTTCTAACGAAAACAAGCGAGGGCAAAAGGCAAAACTTCATTTCAAATATTCTTTTCTTTTATTTAATAAGAAAGCATTCTATTATTTAATTAAAATTTATTTTTATTTATTCGGAATAAAAGCGAGTCGAACGCTTAAGGGAATTACCCAGACGATTAGCAATCGTTTTAACTTACCTATGTAAATTATTCCTTCCTATTTAATTCTAAATCTAAATCAATATAAATTCAATAAACCATTTAATTTAATTTAATTATTTTATACTTAATACTTAACTTCGCCTTAGTACTAATTAATAGAGAGTTATTTTTATCTTTACTTTTCTTTACTTTTCTTTACTTTTCTTTACTTTTCTTTACTTTTATGTATTCGATTAACACCATTTATATATTAAATTAGTTATTTATAGGGTACAGTTTTATATTAATTAAATTGCTATCCTTTCTTTTCATTACCACCCTACTTAATCTAATTAAATTTCATTTCCAACATACTTAATCTAATTAAATTTTGTGCATACCAAACCATTTTCCCTACCACCTAGCGGAAGAATCTTATATTTTTAAAACACTTACATTATAAAACTACTAATACTAATACTTTTATTCTTTTATTACTTAATGAAGAGTTTCCCTAATTAAAGCAAAGAAAAATAAAAGGAACTTTTGCCTGTTGCCTCCTGCGCCTTACCGAAAAAGCAGGGGCCGTACCGCAACTGCAAGGCCCGAGAGTTTTTCCCTGTTGCCCTCGCTTGTTTTCGTTAGAACTACGCTACTGTTGCCCTTCCTCTAAAGCAAAGTAACCATTGCTCTTCCCTTGCAACCTTTATCTACACTAGCAAGATTTGCCCTCGCTTGTTTTCGTTAGAACTATGCTATTGTTTTTATTATGAATTGAAGACTAAAATTAAGAACGCTAAAGCAAGGGTTCTACAAATTCTACCAATCACCACCGAGGGTTGTGTAAAAAGCAACAGTAAAAAAACAAAAAACAAAAAAAAATAAAAATATAAAAGGGTTTAATTAAGAATACTATAAAACGAGTTTTGTATATTTGTATATTGTATATTTTAATTTTGACAGATTAAATTTTATGTTGTTGGATGTATGCCGAAAAGGCAATCTTTACCACCTTTTTCCAGTCCAAGAGAGTTATGGGAGGCTTAATACGGCTTTAATTACCTACAACATTTGCTTTTCATTTCATTTGCAAATGCAACAGGGGTTGTATTCTTACTTGGACTTTTAGAACATTTGCTCGCTTGCTTTTTACACAACCCCTTTTGCCTTTTCTAGTTTTTATCTTAACTTTTGCTTTTACTAATTTTTATTTTTATCTTAACTTTTGCCTTTACTAATTTTTATCTTAACTTTAGCCTCCCTTGTTTGTGACCTAGGGTTTTATGTTTATTAGAATAACTCTAATAACAAAAAGTTGCTTGCAATAGCCACAAGCAAAGGAATATCATATAAAATTTAAAACAATAATCAAAAGCAAAGGTATTAGGATAAAAATTAAAACAATAGCCAATGCCTTTAGGGGTTAAGGCCAAAGGGTCAAGTTTTGCCCTAACTTTGTATTATTATTTACCCAAGGGCCTAGCATCGAGGCAAAGGCTAAAATTAAGGACTCTCTAGCTCGCTTGCGCATTGGCTATTGCAAGCACAGGCAACAGGGGAAGCAAAGGTCGGTGTTTATTTTTAGAAGCCTTGCCTATGCAAGGGTAGAGTAAAGGTTTCCTTGTTTTTACCTAGGGCTACAGTTGCGGAGCGCCCCCTTGCTTTTTCGGTTTTGTCCCAAGCCCGCGAGGGCAACAGGCAACAGGTAACAGTAAAAAGGCAAAAGTTCATTTAATTTTAATTTTTATTATGAAACTAAGGATAAGATTAAAAAAACCAAAAAACTAATGCAAAAGTAACTCTAAAAATAAATCAAATCAAATGCAAAAGTAAGAAAAACTCAAGTTTTGTCTTAGAGTTAGTCTTCAAATAAGAAAGAATACCAAGCCGAAGGTAAACAGCGAGGGTTGTGTAAAAAGCAACAGTAAAAAAAACAGAACAAGGTTATTTTTCGCAAGTAGGTAATAACATCCGCTTTTAATTCCAACAAGAAGGTAATTTCCTGGAGGGTTTTCATTTAATTAACTACTTAAATACAAATTTAAATCACTACTTAAATTAAATAGTGGACACCTTTAGCATACCGGATATAATTTAGGATGCTTTTAGACTAAATTTACACAAGGAAAGTAATAAAATAAATAAAACCTAAAATCCCTTCTTTACCTTTTGTATAAAATCTCCCTATCCCTATAATTAATTAAAAATAAGGAGGTTCTAATATATTAAAATTATTTTACTTTTACTTTTACTTGATTTTATCTAATTATTAATAAGTTAAGATATAGGATTTATTTTTTTTAAAAACTTATAAACTTTCTTTAAAAAGACTTATAAAAAGTACAAATTTTGATATAATATTATTTTATTTTTATATTCTTTTTATTAATAGTGAAACAAACTAAAGTGTCAAATATTAATCTTAATTATTTTTAGCCTCCATCCAATTAGTGCAGTAACAGTATTTAGTGCAGGGCTTCGCAATTCTAGGGACAGAATTAGGCTACAGGCAAAGCCAGGCACCATTTGCTGTTCATTTCATTAGTTTTTACCTTTACTTTTGCTTATTTGTAGTATTCAAACATTAGCCTCACCTTGCTTTTTATGTTAGGGTTTTAATTCTTCTGTTAACATTTTCCTTCCCTTGCTTGTGAGCTTCAGGTGACGATCCCATAGGATCTAAGAAGAAAAACTTAATTTCTCAACCTTTGCTTGCGTTGTGTACACAACCACAGGCAAGAGTTTATAAAGTAAAAATTAAGACCACAAATGCAAGGCTAGAGCACAGGTTCCCTCGGTGTAGAGGTTCGGGCAAAACTTACTGTTGTTCTTAGAGAACAGGTGGCAAAACTCAGACTCATAATAAAAAAACAACCAAAAAGTAAAGATAAATGTTAAAAATTGCAACAGTATTTTATTTTATTTCCCAAGAATAGACAACCCGCCAGAGGGGTATTGACTAAATTGAATAAATTATATTTATTAGCTCCAGTATAAAAATTATACACAGATTGCCCAATAACCAGATGATACAGCTAAACATAATTAAAGATTATTTGATTATAAGTTAAAATTTTCTGTCAAGTTTATCCAACAAAATTATTTTTGTTTAAATTTATATCATTAATTAACTTCGAACCTTAACTTAATTAAACTTAATTTAAATTTTATTTTTGTTTTTAACCACTTGGCCTTAAGGAAGTGGAAAGGCTAAATATTGTGCTATGTATATGATATTATTTATTTAATTATACTTTTCTTAGAGTTACTTTTGCATTTGTTTTAATTTTTTAGTTTTGCATCCCTCGCTGGTGACCTAGGCTGTTATTATTTGTTTCTTATTTTAACAATTGCTTTTCATTTATCAACCTTGCTCTCGGTGGCGTTGTGTACACAACCACAGGCCAGAGATGCACAAGTAACTCTAAGAACAAAGTTGATTATTTCTTATTTTTAATTCTAAAAATTAAAAATTAGTATTAAAAATTGAAGTTTTGCCTGTTGCCTTTTGCCAGCAGCGCACTAGTTTTTATTCTTATCTTTTGCCTTTGCTTGCAATAGCCCAAAGCAAAGGTTGAATACTACAAATAAGAACGCAGAAGCAAGGGGGCGCTCCGGAAAACCAAGGCCCGCTCCGCAACTGTAGCCTCCTCCAGGACTCTCATGCAAGGGAACATTTTCTCTAGCCTAGCATCTATTGCCCTAAGGTAACGAGCAAGGGAGGCAAGAGGCAAGGGGCGCAAGGGTTCTAAAAATAAACAGCGAGGGTTTTGTCACAAGCAAGCGACTATGCTTTGGGCGTTTTGTACACAAGCAAGAGGCAAATGTAGGTACAAGTATAGATTAAATTTTTTTATTTTTTTATATATACAAGGTAATAAATAGTTACAAATTGTTTTAAATTAAATTTTAATTACAGTATTAGAATTCTTATTTTATTATAATCTAAGCGTTTTCTAAAGCTAAAGATATATATTCAACCCTCTTTTTTTTTCTTTTTTCTTTCTTTTATTAATGTTACTACAATAAATTACATCGATACTTTCTTTTTAAGAAAGTTACTAAGTAAGTTTAGAAAATAGGCTAAAGTTTTAATAATATAATAACCCTTGCTTTTTCGCTACGGCCCTTGCTTTTGCGTTCTTATTTGTAGTATTCAAACATTTGCCTCCCTTTGCTGTTTACTTTTTTAATTTTAGCCTTTGCCTCGAGGCTAGGCCCAGAGGTCACTAAGAATAAAAAGTTAAGGCAAAACTTCAATCTTCAACCTTTGCTTGCGCTGTGTACACAACCAAAGGCCAGAGATGAAAAAGCAACTCTAATAAAAAATAAGATGCAAAAGTAAGAATAAAACTAAGGCGCAGGTGGCAACAGTTTGTATCATAATTGTTTTATATTATATTTTTAATTTAATTTAAATCTAGTAATTTTACTACATTAAGAAGAAGCGGAATCTATTCAAACTAAGAAATCAATAGCAGAAACAGCCTCAACCGCTATAGGCATAAAGCCATGCCAAACACCGCAAATTTCAGAACATTGCTATTCTACGATTATCTAATGTAATTAATATTAATTTTTACCCTTGCTCCAGCGTAAGTAGGCCTACCTACGGACCAGCAGTCAGTCCTTCCTTTGCTTTTCTAGCTCCATGTTAAGCTGGTCTCGCTTGAGCAAAAGATGACTATGCAAAACACAGGCAAAAGGGACAAAAGGGGGGGGTGCTAGCAGTGTAGAAAAAATATCTTTAACTATTTATTTATAAGCGAAATAATAATCTTTATAAATTTTACCGTCTTTTAAACGATTATTTAAAGTTTTTCTATCTAATTTTATATTTAAAGTATCAAAATATTTAACTGTAACCATAATACTTTCAAATTCTTTTTCAAAATTTTGTCCTCTGACTAATATAGGTTTATTCTTTTTATTGACTTTTAATGAATCATTGCTGCTTTGCGATACTATTTTTGTGGAACTACAGCTTTTTTATATTCATCAATAATTAAACCTACTTCTTCAAAATTATTAGGTAAAGCTTTATCTGAGTATTTACATAGAAAATTATGAAACACTTTTCCATTTTTTATATATTTAGTCAGAGTATCTCTTTTTATAGTTAAACCCAATACTCTTAAATATTCAATACAAGATGTTAAAGAATAAAAATTTAAAGTAGCAGTATTAGAATAAGAAGTGCTTCGCGGCTCTACAAAAGTATTTCCTTCTTGAATTTCTAATTTTACTGGAATATTTCTACGAGTTCCTAATATATATAGTGATTGTCTTTCTTTTTGCATAATCTCTACTAATTCTTCTATAGGGATGTTGCTTATTGAAGCAGTAGGGATAGAATAACTTAATAATAAGAATTTATTAAGATATGGAATTTTAGAATCTACATACTTTTTACTAGTTTCAGTATGTATTTTTAATACTCTTTTTAATTCAATTTTAGATTTAGCATGATAGTAAAGAGTTTTACATGTTAGGTCATAAACAAATACAGCATCACCTTTTGAAGATCCTGCATTAACAACTCTTAATGTATTCAAGTTAAATTCTTTATTTAATAAAAAATATTGTTCTAAAATTAAAGCGTCTTGAATACTAAATTTATTAGTATCTAATTTAAAGATTATTAATTTAAAAGCTTTTAGTCCTTCTTGTTTAAAAAAAGGTAAAAATTTACCAGCTTCTTGAAGTTTAAATAAAGAAGTAGTGAATTCTCCTTTAAAATAGTAATCCATTCTACGTCTTAATAAATTAGATGAACCTACGTATTTTTGAGCTGTATTTTTATGTATAAACATATATACACCAAAAAAACCTTTATATTTAGACTTACCTGTTAAATTTTCTAAAAGTTTATTCTTTTTCGGTGTAGTTATAGGTAGATCTATTTCAACACCTTTAACTTTTAATAATTCCTTTAATTTTAAGTCAGTAACTATTATATTTTGATTTGATAATATTTTATTGATTATGGTTGAAGTAGTAGGTTTACCACTATTAATATGTTCTAAAGCTAGATACTCTGGATTATTTGGCTGCGTTGCGCCAGCGAGTACAAGAGTAAAGTGAGCAGTTCTAATTGGACTAAAATATCTAGTTAAATAAACAGGGATTATAGAAGTTAAACCTATATCTGATACCAGATCAAATATGAAGTAATTATTAATTACATTTCTATTAATTGTGTAATGCAAATACTACAATAGTGCAGTATGTTTATAGTTTGATTATTATAAACAAAAAATAAAAATGTTACATTAGAAAATAGTTTAGCAAACTATTGTAGATTTCCCTAAATATATTTTAATAAGGGCGGCAGCCTTAATATATTTATTTAACAAAAATATGAATAAATATGAAGAAGTACTCATATTTTCTACACCTTTTCAAGTGGGGCCTGACTATATCTTAAGCATTATTTATAATACCAACCACCGTTTAGTCGATGAACTGCACTCCTTCGGATCAAGTCTGAGAAGCTTGGCTGCGGATTGCCCATTGAATAATAAATCTTGATTTTACCATACCACGAGTCATTACCTGTGCCATAAGTTATGTTACCATACTTACTTGGTTAAGATCTCTTTAGGGGTTTCCCGCAATTTGATGATTAATTACCGTAGGTTCACTACAGTTACGGCCATTGTTTTATTAGACCGTAAAAAGTCCCTGGTCTTTCTGCAATAAAAGAAACTTGATTTAATCTACCAGGAACACAATCTAATTTAAGTCCTAAGGATGGAACAGCGAAAGAGTGTAAAACATCAGAACCTGTTACAATTAATCTAATATTAGAATCAACAGGTATAACTAATTTATTATCTACATCTAATAATCTAAATTGACCTATTTCTAAATCGGATTCCATGGCTAACTGAATTTATCAAACAAAATTTATCTGTTAAAACCCAAAGTTAAAATACTGTTCGTTTATCATTCATATTATTCCTAATATGTTGGATTTGGGCCAAACCCTCAGGACTTAAATGACCTTTTGATAAAATAATATTATAAATATTTCTAAAATCGTTATAATCCATTTTCTTTACTCCTAAGACTGGATATATATAAAAAAAAGGAATTACAATATTACCTATATCCTTAATATTTGAAATATTTAAACTTACAGTTTGTTTTGAAAAAAAAATACCTTTATTTGTTCTTGAATTATATTTGTTGAAAGAAATATTTGGAAAGTATTTTGAAAGATAATCGTATAAACCTTCTAATAAGGCAGTATCTTTAAGATGAAGAGTTATTTTAAAAACACATCCTGTATGATATGTATATTTATACTGTGTCAACTTAGTATAAAAAGATCCAACTCCACTTGCAAATCCTGCTACCCACATTCCATGAGGAATACCCCTAAAATTGTCAGACATAGTATCAATTAAAGAAATATTAAAATCAGGAAAAGCTTCTTTCAAACTATCAGATAATCCGAGATTAGTTAAATTTTTTAATGCAGCCAATTTTGTCATACCTTGATAATTAAAATGTTCTTTTGTTGCCATAATATTATAAGCTTGTAACCAATTTTGATACACAAGATATTTGCTGGAAACAAGAGGATATAGTTTAAAATGGTTAACAATAACTGCAAGATCTTTAAATGTTTTAACTGTATAACTAGTTACTTTTCCTTTTGTACTGACAGTTCCCACTCCTAATGTATCCTTAAAACTTAGAAGAATAGGTAAATCTTTAACATGTAAGTTAATTCCAAAAACTAATCTAGGAGTATACTTAAATTTAGCTTTAGAATCTTTATATAATTCAATACTAAAATAACCTTCAGCATCAACAAATCCAGTCATAAACCAAGGATCTAGTTTATTTAACTTGGGTCTTTTTGTAAGAACTACATTTTCAGAGACATTATTTTTGTTAGAAAGGATTTCAGTTTGATACCCCCTTACAGGGGCCATTAGAGTGCACCTTAACAGTTCTACTTGAAAACTGTAACTACCGTCCACTCGTTGCTCTTTTACCCGTGCAATAGCGCTGGATTTAGATCCGCGATAACCCATTTCACTTTCGTTCATATCATAGCTTGTTACCGTACCCTGGTAATTCTTCAGGCCACTCATAACGTTTCCATTATGGCTTGGTACTATGATCATTAGGGTGTCCCCGGAGTTTGATAGTTGAGCCCACGAGATCGATTTCCCAGATCGATCAACAGGCAACATATAAGAATCAAAATCTATAGATTCACCACTATCCGTTAAAAAATCAGAATACTCATAAGACCAATACCATTGATGCATAACACGCTAATTTTAAGTAAAGGAAATGTTATAGCTTATAAAATAAAAAAGATACAAATAACGTTTTATTTGAAAAATACTGCAAATAATAAATTACAAACCTAGTTTATATAACATACTAGAATGCATATAAGGTAAAACCAATTCTCTTAATCTAGGTAAAGAGGATACTTTAATATAAAGAGAATATTTATCCTTAGGTAAGTCTAAGACTAATCCTTTTTTGGTTAGTAACTGAATTGTACAATCTAAGTTAAATTTAGCTTTAAAGGTATCTCTTAATAAATCAACTTCTTGTAAAGTAAAATTATTAGTAGATATTCTAACACTCTTAGAACCTGACACCCAAGCACCGTCATCCATTAATAGAAAGGCAATTGACATAGGTGTTAAATAATTCATTATTTCAGATGAAATCATTTTAATACCATTAAGGTAAAATAAATCATAAAGCCAATTTAAACTACTAAATGTAAAAATATCGAATTCATACCCATAATAAGTTTTGGGTTTTTTATTTGCAGCTTTTATAAGGATTGTTTTATATTCTCTAGGCCCGGAATTTGTACAATATCCTCTATTATCAAAAAATTCATATAAAAAAAACAGATAGGCTTTATGTCTACCACTTTGTTTAAATCTAAATTTTGTACCTGGAATATCTTTTTTATTTTTTACAGCGTAAGCATCTCCGAGAAGACAACCTACTAAAACACTAATTACATCTAAATTATGAGGACCTATCCTATTAGAAGTTCTAGTAATAGTATGGAATTGTCTAGAAGTTGGGCATAAAAATATCATGCCCAGTGATAAAAATTGGTGCTATTTATGTCGACTGTACATTAAGCAATATAATATATTATATCACCCACAAGTGACCCAGTCTGTTGCAATAAGTGAAGAAAAAAATAAACCACTTACTGACAGTCTTGTACTATACCCGGTATTTTTTGTTTAATATAGTATTTTAACTGTTTTCACTCGCATCGCCAAACCCACCTATTTGCTTATAGATAGATTTAAGATTCCCGTCGAAATCTTAGAAAGATAATAATATATTATTTTTCACGACTATTATATATATGTGTGTGGGTTGAAAAAACTTAAATATGTATTATTTAACCTAGTTTATGTAACATACTAAAATGTATATAAGGCCCCACTATATTTCTTATATTATTAACAGATTTTTTTTTTATGTATATAGAATATTGGTCTTTTATATAAATATTTTGAATAGTTGTTTCTAAATTATACTTAGATTTTAGGACATCTTGTAATAGTTCTACTTCTTTAAGTTTAAAACTATTAGTAGCGACTCTAATACCATAATTAGCGAAACCTCCGTCATCCATTATCCAAACGGCTAATGCTAATGGTGTTAAATATTCATATATATTTCCGGGGATTACTTTTCTGCCATTGTTATAAAACATACGATGTATCCAGTTAAAACTTCTAAAGGTAAAGGTGTTAAATTCATAACCATAATATTCTGTTCCTTCTTTACTTCTAAGGGTCCTAGTATATTGTCGGGGTTGAAGATTACTTGTGTAACCTCTATTATAGAAAAATTTATACAAAAAAAACAAATATTCTTTGTGCCGAATACTTTGTCTGTAACAAATTCTAACCCCTTCTCCTGTTCTATTATTTGCATGAGCCTTTCCCAATATAGAACCAATAATTACCTCTAGGATATCACTATTATGAGGACCTTTTCTATTAATAGCTCTTACATTAGTATGAAAACTTCTTTTTTGTACTTTATTCATTGAATAAGGCTGCGCTCAACGAGATATAGAAGTGGCAGGTGGCTTTGCCTGTTCACTAAATTTATCTTCTTTATTAATTATTCTACCTGTATTCATACCTGATTTTATTTGTCTTATTTTATTTAAGCCGTCTAAATTTAAGTGTTCTTTTTTTTCCATTAAATTAACAACTAATTTTAAATCTTCAAATTTTAATCTTTTTATTCCTTGTACAGGATATTGATTTAATTTAGGAATAAATATACTAATTAAATCTTGTAATTTAGTTATTATAAGATTAACTCTAGAATCTTTATGGATTTCAAAAATAAGACCACAACCTAATCATTCTTGTATAAGTTTTAATAAACCTGCATCCCTGATATGTTGAGTTAGATTAAAATTTATTTGTACTAAATATCCAATTTTTGTTGTACCTTTAGTAATATTTATACCAAAAGACCCTTCTCCATCTATAAATCCAATAAATCAATTTGTATCTAGATTAACAGGTAATTGAACAATAGGTCTAGCTACAAGTATTACGTAAGGAAAAGCTTTGTCTAATTCAGGAGATAGACCTTTATTAAGTGAAGCTTTAAATTCCAATATTTTTATTAGACCTTCTTCCCTTAAATGATGTTTTTGTATTACTAATTCTACTATTTTTTTAAATAATAAAAAATCTGCTTGTTTTTGAGGCAATAACATTTGCTTTTCATTTCGCAAATGCAAAAGAGGATATTTATAAAAATGAGGAATAATAATAGAGTTGATATCTACTATAGATTTAACAGAATAAACAACTTGTCCATTTTTGTTTTTAGTAGTAATGTTACCCACACCAAAAAAAGATTGGATTTTAGATAATAAATGTAAATCATTACCATGTAATTCTATAGAAAAAATAGGAGTAACTCTTCATCTTATTGCTCTATTTTCACTTTTGGTTATTGAAATTATGAAGGAACCTTCAGCATCAGTAAAACCTCTTATTCAATTTGGATTTAATGGTAAATTTATTAATGTAGTAAAAGAATTTTTAATATAGAGAGGCTGAGCGCAGCAACCGTCACCTAATAGAGACCCTAGAATAACTGAGAATACCTCTTCATTATGTGGGCCTATTCTTTTAACAGCTCTTATATTACTTATGTGATAGTATTTTCGTTGATTTTTAATCAAGCCTAGTCTGTTCGGTAAATTTAAAGAGTCCCTTATATTTAGTTGACTTGAATAATATAATCTAACCTTAAATTTATTTATATTTTTTAAGGTGTTTTTATTTAATATACTTGGATAATACGTATTATTTTTTTTACCTTCTGTTACCCCTAAGGTCCGGAGGGTTGCTTGGTTATACCAGCCTTTGCCCTTGGGGCTTCAGGCCATTGGGTAAAAAGCAAAGGACGCATCTGGCTTAAAGAAGGTGTTTTTCATTTTATTTAATATATATAATTTTAGGCCACCTGCCCTAAACTGCCTAACCTTAAAAATCAACAAGGAAAGGACAAGAATAGTAAAGAAACCTATTACTTTTATGGTTAAAGTAGGAGAGATTACTTCCTTTTTCCCAAACTACTCTAATTTTTCAAAATAAATTTATTTTAATTATAATTATAGAGAGTAAAGGGAAGTTGGACTATATCATCATACTTATATTTATAATAATTAGTATTAATATAAGAACGTTTCACGTGTAGTCTCTGAGGATCCTACTTTTTAAAATAGTATTTAATTTTCAATTTGGTTTCCTGCTGATTTTTCTGTGTTCTTTTAATTACAATGATTTTCACGAATAGTAATATTTTTCTTATTTAAATTAATATTTCCTCTTGCCTCCCTTTGGCCTCTCTTGCTACCGCGGAGCGTTTGTTCTTATTTTTATTCCTGTTGCTCTAGCAACTTTTGCCCGCTGCGAAAAAGCTCACTCCGGAGGGAAGCAAGAGAAATAAGAATACAAAACAAGAGCAAAAGGCGAAGCAAGCCCAATGGGCAAAGTACTCAATGCTGCGCAGATTGGATATAAATTTAATACAAAAATTTTAAAAATTAGTACATGTAATTCTCAGAAGGTTCCAGCATATAGTGAAATTATTTCAATTAGCCTCTCGACTAAAGGGGACAAAGTTTTACATGGTTTTTAATTTATACATCATACTTTGATGAAAATGAGGGTGTACTAAGCTAATAAAAAGTTTCATAGATTTTTCTTTAATATAAATAACCGGTTTACCATCATGATCTTGAACAGAACAATCCAATGTAAATCGGTAATGTAATATCGCGACTAATCGAGATGTTTCTAAAAATGTAAATCCTTTTGTATGTAAATAAAAACCGCTTTTAGTCCAAGCTCCGTCGTCCATAGCCCAATAAGCTAGTGCAATATCATCTAAATATATTAACAACTCGTTATTTATTGTCTGAATTTTTTGTTTTTTGTTTTTTACCATTTCTTGTTGTATAGAATAAATGGAAAAGTATTAACAGTTTTGGATAACTTCGAGTCACTACATTCAAAAAAAAGTTAAGATTACCATTTCGAATAGAGACATTAAGCAAAGGATATCTTCCACAATAAAGCGATAACTGTTGGAAAACAAACCATAGATATTGAAATCTTTTGTGTGTTTGAGTAAATACAAAATATGGTGTGATGGATGTTTTACTAAAATGAATTGAACCATCCCCTAGTAGATGTCCTACTAGTTGAGAAATAATCTGACGTGGAAACTGTGTTTCTTTTCGAACATAATTATTTAGGCCAATAAGCGTAGTTGCACCTATATTACTATAAGGAATTAAATTAGTACTACGATCTTTTATTTTTTTTTTATTGGAGTTAGCTTAGTTACAGGCATTACATAAGAGTACAGTAAAAAATATTAACACCTTGTATAGGATAATCCATTAAATATAGTAATCTGAAAGAAGGGTAAGCAACAGCAATTAAGATTAAAGCAGGAGTCATTGTCCAGATTAATTCTAATACAGTACCATGTGTTAAATACTTCTGAGCTATAGGGTGATTTTGTGAACCATAGTAAGAAATTAAAGAAAAAAATACCCAAAATACGGCTAAACTGATAATAATTAAATAGAATCCAATTGTATTGTGTAAACTGACTAATCCTGTGAAACCTGGTGCTGCACTATCTTGAAATCCAAATTGCCAAGGCTGAGGAGCATCATTAAAAATAGAGAAAGTATTAAAATTTGAAAAAGTCATTTTTGTTTGTATAAATTTTATTCAATTTTCATTGTTGTTTCCTGTAATAAATGTGGGGTTTTGTTTTGTTGGTTTAACTAATTTTAATTTTTGTAT
>Ga0316214_1000025_pt1 | contig 14403 bp, 10 predicted proteins | sample NRE4metagenome_FD_207797 | JGI IMG/M metagenome (GOLD analysis project Ga0316214, IMG submission 207797) | Spruce roots microbial communities from Maridalen valley, Oslo, Norway - NRE4 | ecosystem: Host-associated > Plants > Roots > Unclassified | place: Norway: Oslo | collected 2017-09-15
ATGTGCTAATAATAGCCGCCCTGCCCCACCCCACACCCCCCCCACACCCCCCCACACCTGACCCGGGCCTCCCAAGGGATCTAGTCGCCGAATTCCAGATTTCGCGAAACCGACACGCTCAAGTTCATACTGTTAGAGACATCAAACACGCTTTCGGTACTGCTTAATCATATTTTAAATCGTAATATCAACTAGGTGGGTGGAATGCATGAAATAACTATACCTCCGTCCAGCAATGTGGGTGCTTCAGCAGCCGCAATCTCGTCGGGTTGCATCGACACAGCTCCATGAACACCTTTATTCAAATTTGATTCGGTCATATCTCCAAAGTGAATGATGCAGTCTTAGATCGCTTTCAAATTCTACCACCACAATTGACTAGCCTTCCTATGGGTGAGAAGTAATAATAATAATCAAGGGTTCATCAAGGTAGAGTATGAGGCATGTACTATGTACCAAAAGCTAATAGTTGCACTAAACACCACTACTAAAACTAGTCTACTAATGTTAAAGTCCTCACCTCCGGTGAGTGGCTCGGTACCTAGGTATGTACCCCAGCCGCAAGGGTCTGGGTCCGAGACTTATCTGGAATTATCTGAGCCAATGATCCGTTAGCGCCACGCTAATTGGTTTTCCGCGGCCCAGCATCGGCTCCACGCACAGTAGAAAAGCTTCGCTTAATAAACTACTACCTGCATGAGCTCTACAGAATACCTCTACTCTATCATGCAAAGGTCTTCGCTACTATGTACTTGTTAAGTCAGGGTCGGCTTATTTCAATTGGTGTTCTACTCTCCAATGATAAATATTTCACGGGTGCTAAGAAATCCTCTCGTAGCGGTGAGGGTCTGGGTGACCTAGACCGAAGCCCTACTCGTTAGCTCTGGATATGATGATTTATTCTAGACCCGACTTGACTGATTGCGAACACTGATAGGTTAGGGAAGACAATCACTTCAGCCGTAGTGCCTGGGACAAAATGGAAGCTCCATTTAAAAAACAATCGAGGCCTTAAACTTGTATTTTTTTTTTAGATCAGAGCGGAGCTACGGCAACCTCGTGCCTTCCGCGACCACTCTCTGACCATGCTCTGATCACACCATGATCTGAAATAATAATAGGCTCTGGTGAGTCTGCCCATGCTCCACTGTTTGACGGAGCCGGCTTTCATCAATTGAGGCGCATTTGGGGGCAAGCCTTTCACTGGCTAGTGGCAACACCTGGTGCTTTGGGTGCGCCGCTTTACTATAGTAACTTCAACCAGCTGCTAGTGAGGTTGTAAATTAGTAATGCCCTGTTATATTATTGCTATTGTTTCCCATTTCCGTGATGCACAATACCAATCCGTAGTCAGCTGTGATCGTCATCGCAATATCCATAGTAAGTTAGATGTGGGTGAAGGTTTTCCCAATTGGCAGCAGAGACTTATATATTTAGTTCTACTAGAAGGCAATTTCCTTTTCATGAGTGGGGATACATATGTGGATACCGGAAGCAGATATCCTGGAAGCTAATCGTAGTTCTTTGTTGTCTTTTTTCTTCCCGTGGAGAACAAATCCGGGCCGGCAGTAGGCTTTAGGGCTCAGCAAATATCCCCACCATCATGTTTCTTTTAACTTCTCAACTTATAAATGCAAATATATCCTCTGACCCAAGGTAATTTTTGATGGTTCCATATCTCCTGCTAGTATCTTCACCTCCACCATAAATATACGGTTATCAATTATAACTTTGATTAATATCTCGAATTATATCTAGTAAGTTTTGAAACTTATACGAAAAGCCATACCCTCAAAGCCCGTTTTTTAGCCTCTAAAAATTATATACGGTCCATTTCCATTTTTTTGTCCTGTTTTCTTTATCTCCCTTCCTCTAATTCAAAGCGTTAGCGTCTTAAATTTTTCCGCCCGCCCGTCACGTGACCCAGATCTAAGCAGGCCGTCCAACTTTTTTTGGTGCACGGACCTTGTGAATTGATTGGTAGAACGAACTTACCCGTCACATGATCCAAGCTAACGCTTTGGCCGCCCGGAATGTGGCTAGACCGGGCCCCTCGTACTAAGCACGAGGAATAGAGATGCGTAGCCGTGGCGTGGCCGTATCGGCGGCCTTCTTCAAAGATAATCAGGAACTAATTTGCAAACCAGCAGGTACCTTTGGATTCCACGCAAGTTTACCGGCAACCTAGCAGAATTGGGCATGGTTGACTGGGACAGGCGGGACGGGCCGCTGCAGGGATGGTTAGCTTGCATTGGAAAAATATATATAAATTTGTTGCAATTGATAACTTCTAATCTATCCATCTTCATTGGGCTCTTTCTCTCTTAACTACCATTCATCTAATTTCCCTATCTAGCGTAAATAATAACTCGTTACATTATTCAAATAATGATTCATTTTAGCCCGTATACGTAGTTGCTTCTGAGTACTCCGATGGATTCGTCCTGTGATGGATCATCTAGGAATTGGAGATGGTACGGCCTCATCCATAAGGAAAACCCTAAACCAATCTGTATTCTCTAGATAGGTATGCACGAGAATTCTAAAGTAGAGAAGAAAGGGAAGAAAGCAAAGGGGATTTCTCGGGGACCTTATACAACCATATCGATGACGCCATAATGTCATGATGGAAGAGGGGTCGCTATCCGAAGAGATCCGAGTCCGTTACACGTCCTAAGTTATACATTGCATAGGGAGCTTAATACTGACCAGGTAGGTAGCGAGACAATTATTCAGTAAGATCATATTCCATAACCCTTGAGTGCAATCCTGCCCCCTCGTCTACGGTGCTGGGCAAGTTGCCGCCTTGTCAGCTAATTTGAACCTAGGGGGCTCAGGATTCATCAATCTCCACGGCGGTAAGCGAGCACGCTTAATGTTATACGAGCATGCTGACAAGACTGAAATATGGATATGCAGCATCATCATATGACGGTGGCTTCATCACACCAGTGATGTTGCACAAGAGATCAATCACATCTGATAGGTTCATTCCCCATACCGCCTCACTTTCATGTTGATGTGACAGCTTTTTCCCTCCCACATAGGCCAAGAAAACAATGCAAGTTTCCATGTCTTGATACATCTGATATGATGAGCATATTGGTCTAGTAAACTCCATTCCCTGATACTGCCTCACTTTCACGATGTCAAACCTTGTTTTCACCCAGGCGAAAAAGATCATTTGTGAGTTTCCACATCTTGATGCACCTGATAGAATGGAGATTATTCTAAGATTTCCTACTGGCTGTCACCACGGCATGGGCGAAGACATCAGTTACGAGTTTCCACATCTGGATATATGCATTTGATATGGTCAGGTGTTCTAAGATCTCCATACCTGCATCGTGGTACCAGTGAACTCCATTCCTAGATACCATACTTTCATGCACCCTGTTTTTCCAAGAAATGGGTTGTGAGTTACATCTGATAGATGAGGGGGGTTGTTTAAGATCTCCATACTTGCTGTCCTCGCGGTCCCTGTCGGTGAATCCCATCCCTAGTTACCCCCTCACTTTGATGTCGACATCACACCTTTTTTTCCCCACATAGGCGAAGAGATCAATCATGAGTTCCCTTCTGATGTGATGAGGGGGGATTGTTCAAGGATATCCATACCCGATCGTGGTCTACCCCAGTAAACTCCATTCTCCGATACCACCTCGCTTAGATGCCAATGTCCCACCTTTGGGAGAACTAAAGATATCTTCTCTTATCATCCCCTCAGCCAATCTTAGCTCATTCCTCTGTCTAACGTTCTCTTCGGCACGTATATACCTACTACGCCATTCCTTTTGGTAGTGTCTTAGGGGGAGAAACATTCATCACATGCCACCTACCACATCCAAGAGTATTTTTTAAAATTTTTTTTGTCGGCTGAGAACACCCACGCGGACAATCTTCTACTCCTATTTCTCTCACATTCTTCTGGATTTTGAATATCACCCAACATGACGATATCCACTGAAGAATGGAACGGTGTGCGGGCCCTAGTCGAAGACTTGTATTACGTGCAAAAGCTCTCTATGGAGCGCGTTGTAGAGATAATGATAGCTAGGGATTTTAAGGCCAGGTGAGGTCCTTCCCTCCATATACTATGTAGAAGTTCTCTAATCCTTTGATAGCTCGGCATCATACTTTCGCCAGCTCAAGATCTGGAATCCCGATCGCACAAAACAGCCTAAATATCACGAGAACAAGGATCTTGTCGAACTCGTTCGTGTGCTTTGGCACCGAAATTACTCCCCACTCCGAATGTTACGCATCATTCGAGAGGAATTTGGGTACCCCGATTTCACGATACGGGCACTCAAAGAGTTACGGCGAAGGCACAAAATTCTCGCTCAATACGGGAAGAGTGCGGAGGCAAAAGAGCAAGCCCTTGGCGAAGCTGGGGAATTTATCCTAAAGACCTTAAAAAGCGGCTTTTCGTCACGGCACGGCTTTGTCTATACACACTCTTGGCTCCGCCAGCACTCACCACATTATATATCAGTCCGCGATACCCGGCGACTTCTAAGACTCATCGATAGGAAGGGAGTTGAACGCAGGAGGCTGGATGAACGACGACGAAGGGCTCGATATATGGTAAAAGGGCCGAGTCGTGTTTGGTCCGTTGACGGGCATGACAAGCTGGCCGAATATGGATTCCAGATATATGCAATTATCGATGCATTCTCTCGATATGTCATCGATGTATATGTCGGAATTTCCAATCGGACCCAGGTGGCGATTCAGAAGTTCTTCCTTCGGTGTGTACGGCAGTTTGGCTTCCCAAAGCTAATCCGATCCGACAAGGGAATGGAGACGCTCATGATGTGCGTTTGTCAACTCCTCCTTCGACGAGAAGAGAAGCCAGACCTTCCGTTTCACAAGGCCTATATCTTTGGGCCTTCCACCAAGAACCAGCGAATCGAAGCATGGTGGAACACCCTTGCAGACGGCCTCACTCAAACCTGGAAGAAGTTCTTCGAGGCCTTCGTTCATGCCGACATCTTCGACTCTGAGGTGCACTACGATATTATCGCCCTTCGGTTTATATACTTCAAGAAGGTAAGGGAAGATATCGAGAACATGGTGGAGCTTCATAATATCCACCCGATACGCCGCCAGAAGAGTCGATGCGAGTATATGCAGTTTGGACCACCTGAGGAGAACTTCCGCTGGCCCAGGGATGTTCGAAGGTATGGTACTTCCGCTGCACAGAGCCAGAAGCTGGAAGAGCTCGAGGAACAAGTCAGGTGTTTTGATCTCGAACTTTTCCAGACGCAGCAAGTGGAGGAACTCTGCACTTCAATCCTCGAAGAAGCCGGGATTGAATACGATTTGGAGGTCATGGAACCAGGTCTTGATCAAGACCATGTTCAGGCCTACAGGTTCCTGCGGGAGGCTCTGCGGGTATGGGAGGAACAACCTGACAACAAACTTGAGTTGGTAGAACCACCGACGGGCGCTATGCAGTGGGTGGCTCAAATGCAGCAGGCAGAACAACAGCTTTGGGAGGCCCAGGAATTGAATCGACGACCTGAGGATATACCCGATGATGAAGCCGTTAGTGAAGAGGAGGTAGTCTCAGGCGATGAGGCTGATGAGGAGTCAGGAGGGGGTTCAGAAGATGAATGCATCTTGGGGGATTAGGGTTTCGCGGTCTTGTGTAATATCAAAAAAAAATTATAATTAATTTCGGCCTACAGTCATGGTCAAATTAAGGGCAATAATCGTCGGACTTAGGTGAGGTCCTCCTACGTTTCGGCGAAATGCAGAAGCAATTCTGTCAGGTAATATTGGACCTTGGGCACACTTCCACCGACTTTGAGATAGAATAGCACAAAACCACTGAAATTTAAATATTTTTATATAGGCTATTATATAAATTGAATTATAACCATTAAAGCGTTGCGGTCGCTTGATCTTGCCTCCGGAGTGAGATTTGCAATTATCCTGTACCGGCGTGCACACACCCTTATTATTAGAGCTTTCCCCTATATTAAAGTAAAACTGTTGACCGGCCTTGTTCGTTTGATTCTTGTCAGTTGTTTTGGCCTTAAATTATAGTCATTTGATAGCCTGCTTTGATATAGTTATCCCTTCTTTCTTAGCCGCTTATGAGCTTCAAACTCAGCTTTCTCTCAGTCTGTTGTCTTTGTTACATTATTATTATTTATTTAATCAAATTTGAAGTTTACTGTCCGCATGATGTCTTTGTTACACGTGAAAAGCCATCTTAGACTAATTCTTTTCCTCAGCCTGCCTTTTTTTGAATAGTTCTAGTTCCCTGCCATTAAACCTTCATTGTAGCTGTTCCTCTTCTCCCTGCTGGTGTAATAGGGGTCAATACTTCTGTAGGGCTATGCTAACCAGCTATTCCCCCCTTTTTAAAGCCCAAATACTGACTTTTCATTCTTTTCCCTCCTCTCTTTATGCTCGAAAACCGATTGGTGGGCCTTAACTTGATGTTGCCTTCTGGAAGCCTTCTGGAAGCCATCTGGTAGGGGTCTACTGGATATTATAAGTGGTCGCTGAATGCTTGCCAGTGACTATTGGCAGTGTTGTATTTATATTAATAAATGTACATACGATCCTGCAAGGTCTAGGACGTTGTTTAGTTACCCCCTCCAAACAGTTGAGAATCTATTCAGTGGCATTGATGTCAAGGATGACTGGCAAACTCAGACAGCGACCAATTGAAAGACATGTAAACTAGTTACTACTATAGTAACTATGATGAAGTTGACATTATGAAACTATTAACATATTTTAATATGACTTCCAAGCCAAGTTTATGTGCGTCTGTAGCGGAAGTCTTTGTTCTATATTGTGATATGTAGTCCTAAAGCCTTCTGGAAGCCTTCTGGTAGGCCTCTACTGGATACCTAGGTATTACAAGTGTTATGCTTGTAGTGTATACACAACCCACAATCTCCACCAATTGCCCCAGGGCCCAGGCTTTATCTTTCAGTTATTTTCCCCTTCCACGCCCCCATCTCTTTTAGCTATTTTTCAAGCTCCATGTCCTCTTTTTCCAGCTCGGTCAAAGCTATTACCTGTCTCAAGACTTCTATTCGCGTGCGCATGTTTTCCATACGTTCCACGTGTGCTTCAGCTTCAATATCTTCGGTTGAAAGCTGGCTCCAGTGTCGCCTTCGCGAAGAGGGTGGAATTTGATGGCGGTGGCATGGATTGGGGGGGTGGAGTTTGTCGTGAAGACAGCTCAGAGCTCACCACCACGAGTATCCTGTCTAATTATAGGATCGGAAGCGGCCTGCTCGCTTCCCTCGGATTGATCCGAAGCGTTGTCCGGCCCGGCATCCAAAGGAAATGGTGAATCGTAGGGGTTGCGTGGATTGTAGGGCCAACCCGGTTTAGTTACGAGCAGCTGCTCGACGGAGATTCCGATCTAACACAAAATCGAATTAGCTGAGGTTGAGCTTGGTTAAGAATATCTAGAATAGAGTTGCGTATCTCCAAGGATCAATCTCCTTCCATGGCCCTCTTCGCGCGCAAGGCCTGCAAGTAGCTCGCTGTTTCATTGCCAGCGGCTTTCTCTGTGACCAGGATTGTGGCCGGCTTTATTTCTCCGTCGGTCCTAAATAGTAAATACGTCTCGATGGCGGGATGTTACCACACAGGTATCGGAAGACAATTCTTTTCGGATGGAAGGAGGAAGGACGTTCGATCTTGATGGTTTCCTCGAGTTCATGCCCGCGCAGGAAGGGAAAGGCGTGAAGAACTACAACTGTCGACAATCAATGCTGGAACCTATAAAAAGGTTCCCATAGTCCGGTCGGGAGTGGGTGATGCACGCCGTCTTCGAGCGGGAGGAGGTGCCTGCAGAGCAGGCGACTTCTCGACCGGTCGACCCTGTCGAGAAAAAGCCTGCTGCCGCGAAGGGGAAGAAAGGGAAGGGCAGGGCTAGGAAGGAGCCCGCTAGAAGAATTTGTGGAGGATTTGAGTGGGCTATGTCTGCGAAGATCGTCACTGCGAGGTGTTCCGAGAGCAGTGATGTACCCAGGTTATTAGCCATGCAGGCAGAGCCAAGATCAGCTATGAAATAGACTGGGGAGAGTGTGAAATAGCTGCGACCGCCGAATGCTACCATGTAGACCATCATCATGTTAGTATCTAGCTATCTATCAAGGTACTATGAGAAGCATGGGATTGGCAGCGGATGCAGAGAGCAGCATGGGATTGGGAGTAAGAATGTACCGTTCAAGTGATGATTCTTTCCATCACACAACTCCCTAGAAGAGGGTTTTTAGGAAGAGATTTTCAGGTGTCAGCATCTCAAGTAAGAACGAAGAGATTTTCAAGAGAACGTGAGAAGGACAAGTACATGAGTCGATGAGGAAAAGATTTTCCGGCGGTGAAGAGCAGCATAAAGTATTCTAACTAATGAATGTGGCCATGTACGATTGTTACGATTGTTGGTTGAATCGAAACAAGGACGACGCCAACATCTACAAGTCCCTTGCCATTTTAATCCAATTCCGGATCGATCATTTGCTCACCTCCTCAAATCTGTATTCATCGATACATGTCTTGCTGAAAAACTCCCTATAACCATGAGCATTAATAATTACTACATTGCGATTGAGTGCAAATTCCAAGTCCATACCAATTTCCATCCACGCAAAAATCCTATCAATCTCCTACCGAAATCTGCTATTCTCGGGGCTTGTTCATCTTTTGAAGCACCCATCTCTAGTGTGAGGGCCTAAGCCCGGCTGCCTGATGGTCTGAGTTTACCACCAGGCCACAGCCAAAAGGCACAAATCGATGACTGGTGGGTCATCGATCTCAGCGTACTATATAGCTTGTCTGGACCAAGGTCCTGACATCTAGAGAGTGTGGTTAGTGTGGTTATAAATGCGCGGTTGAGGAAAGTTGTACTGACCCAGCGAGCAGCTGCTTCCCAAAAACCCGCCTGCACATATTGCGTATGCTGCCCACTTCACATCGCACGGTGACACAATTGGCAAAGGCCTTCAAGGGCCACTCGATGAGAGCTTAAGCTCGCAAGAGGCGATCTCCAGCTTCGCCTTCTCGATTTTCCCTACCACCCATATTGTTCCTTCAAGCTCATTGAAGTCATCCTCGAACTCGAGTTTCACATCCGCCACTCAAGCATACCATCGCTTTTGAATAGCAGAACAAACGAAAATGTGGGCAAGAAGCATTCGAACCGGAGAAAAGAGGGCGGAAAAAGGTCCGGTTGTAATTACTGTCGATTAAGCCACGATTTGTGTTCTGGACGATCGTACGCCTGGAGAGCCTCGACTTTCTCTTGATCCCCTACATACACACACAGATGATGTGACAGATCCTCTCGTGGGGGACCCTATCTATCCAGGTGTTAAGACATCAGAGCCTGATGACTCGCTCGTTATGCGAGTCTGGTGCCGAGTCGTGAAGCGGTGGAGGGAAAGTGGAAGAAGGCGTTTTGAAGGGTCGGCAGGAGTTTATGTTGTTCATTACTAGGCACTTATGATCATATTTGGTCACGAATTACAATGTTTTACAATGATGTGATAGGTCGTGACGATAGATTCTCAGGGCCACAACCTATCTTCAAGATTACGGATTTGGATACTGTTGATAACAACTTCTAAACCTTCTAACGTCGCCAAATCGAGATAGCTCAAAAGTTAAACACTTTGTAGTTCTTGATGACCCAAGGTCCGGCTGGAAAGAATCGCGACCTCCGATGTGTACAATCCCACAAAAGATCAGGAAATGAGGATAATGTTTCGAAAAGACCCCAGAGGACTTCTTGGAAAAATGAAGTGGAGATGGGACAAAAGCAGGATCAACGCCGTCTTAAGCGAGCCCTCTAGAGCTGCACCTATGCCACTAAACTCCCTTTCTGTTCACTTTATAAGTAAGCGCTCTTTGATGAGACATAGTTTATTTAGAAGTCATCGCCAAACTCCATTCCAATATTGGCGATACCAAAGACTGCAAACCAACTGCCTTGTATCGGCGGTTTGGATAGACATGCTCGGCTTAATATGCAGGGAGGGGTAGAGCGAGAGAGATTGAGGATAACGATGTGGAGGCGCAAGAGGCGCTGTGGTGTGTACGAGAACCGGCTATAGCTGCTGGCCCATGGTGATGGAAGACAGATGACTTCATCGTTAGAGGCTCATGACACTGGACATCATGCGAAATTGCTACTCTGAGACGACAATTCCAACATACCAATGCCTACAGACTGGGGTGTATTTAGTTGAAGTTATCAGTCGGGGATGTTGCCTCATAATAGGTAGGGCCCAGCGTAGTATTATAACATCATAGTATAACTATATGACCACATGGTATCCTGAAGAACATGATGACTGCCTCATAAAGTACATTGTACATACTATACGAGGCCCCCCTGCCACTGTTAGTATTGAGATATGGATTTGCAATCAAAATTAGATCATAGATGCTAGTATGATAGTTACAAATTTGAAGTCACACCTTTCTCACCACGATGCAAATTGGCGGTTCTGCCGCTCTCTAGTTAACGCACCCTAGCGCCCGAGAAAATCTCTCAAAAAATTTCTTCCTCTTCATCATCACTACTGCACTCCAACGGTAATTAATTACCTTCTTCACACAACGGTATGTCCTGCACGCCCACTCCTGCTTGATGTGAACATGCTTGATGCTAACATCCCTGTCAAGCAATGAGTAGTGGCCCAGACCATGAGAGAGCAGGACTCGAGAAAGAGACTTCAGAGCCACCATGTGGAAAGCGTGAGAAGGCACCTCACGCCTCTGCCTGCATGACTAACATAGATGACATGATCGGTAGACATTCCCAAGGTATGACATGTTCTTCACACCGACTCCTTTTCATGGCAACATGCTAACATGCTATCAGGCCGTTTAGGAGTAACGGTGCAGTGAGGAAAGTACCACAATCACGTCGCCTGGCATTTGACGAAAGTACCATTTGCTGATGGAGATGAGAGAGCAGGACGGTCGAGGAAAAGATTTTCAGAGCGACCAGGTAGAAAGCATGAGAAGGCAGACCACTACTCTGCCTGCATGGCTGAGACTTACCTGACAATCACAGTACGACTGGCAAGGAGGCGAACATGATGGTCGGTGGACAGTTTTGTGCTCCCAATGCGCCGTGGAAAATCCCTTCGAGCGTCTCCTAACCTGCTCAATCCCTCCACAGCCCTTTCCTTCCAACGCTGCCAACGGTAAGTTCTTACTCCACTCCCGGCCATCGGTGCCTACCTGTCCATTGCTAACATGCATCTCCCAGTCGGCTCAATCCCTCGGGGCCCTTTCCTCCAGAACGGTAAGTTCTTACATACTCCTTCCGCTCCCTTCCTATCTGTCTCCAACCGGGTAGTAAGTGTTTACAGCTCGATCAGCTTTTTTGAAATCACTGCTCCCACCGAATCACATTCCGCTGGAAATAGTAGGCATTAAAGCAATCATCACCCAGCAACGAGCCGAACGTGATAACAGGTAGGCACTGAAGTCAAGGACAGCAATCAGGTAGGCTCTTACTTTTTCTATGCCAACGGTAAGTTCTTACTCTTCCTACACTGGACCATCACAGCCTATCTGGGTAGTAAGTTCCTACAGCTCGATTACTCCTGCTCCCCCTGCATTGCTAACCTAAATATACATACAGGGAAGACTCTCTACTGCTTTACTCCTCCACCGCTGTCGCTCTTCACTGCCACCCCTCTCTTCCTGCAGCGAGTAAGTATCCTGACCTACACAAGGCCAATACTTGATAGTGGATGCTGAGATGGTAGAGGCCCCGGCCTTCATTTTAGAGAAAGACTTAGCTATGGGTAAGAGCGGTATGTTATAAGTCGCCGAAACCTCAAGACTTCATGCAAGAACAAATTCGAAACACGACAATTCTGAGGAAAATAATATTACTATTCGCTTCCTTTGCCCTTGCTCTACACACCTTTACAATGTCAAATTAATCCACCGAGGGCGCCCTGACCCGAGATTGTTAACTTAATTCCCAACTTAATTCCCCGCGGCGGCACCCTTCCTGACTGTGGGCTCTAGTTATCACATTATACATTCGCTGCTCGAAGGTCAACCAGAGTCGACTCGGCCGAACATGGGATGGAGATGGAAGATCCTCACCCAATTCATGCCTGCAGATGATGATGTAATGAAATAGGATGTGGATAAGAGCATGCTAGAAATGTTAAATATGCTGATGAATGCTTAATGGACTCCAATTGTCATGCAGTCCTGGAGATTTGCTTTGCCATAATCTGTAAATTTGACTCCAAACTCTCCCAGCAACAACTTTTGATCGGAAGTACTTACAGGCTCCAAAATTGACCAATAGGAACTTCTATATGGTCTTCACAATCCCTTTAATTTTAGTGTTAAGTGAATAATTATACACGAAGTTATTCCAGAATAAAAATATGACACTGGAAGCTTTCTACTGACAATGTTAAGAAAAGTTCCAAAATTTGCCTCCGGAGTCAGACGCATCGAACGTGCACACTTGCCCAATCAGCAGCACCTGCAGCACCCACATGATAATGAGATAAGAAAATGAAAATGAGGGCATGCTGATGTGACACAGAGATGGAAGTACTTGTACTGTCAGTATGGAATGTAGTTTACTGATGTCGCACAGTTATAAAACTAGACGCGCGGGCAAGCCGCTGAAAGTTGGGCTAGAGAAGCTGTATGACTATGAACTTCTAAAGAAGTTACTACTAGTGTGACAAGTACTATCATACTTGCATGTAACTTTGTAGGGATATATATGTGTATAACGCCAGTCCCAGAAACCTGTAGTCCAGAAACCTGTAGTCATTAATATTGTGCTGCCCTCTCCGACATCCGATGCTGGTCCCTGGAGCAGATAGAGCCTAGTGACAAATAATAGAAAGATGCCCTAGAAGAGGATAATATTCTGACGAGCAGCCTTCGTATGGCAATGATCACATGTCTTGGGTTTGCCGCAACCTGAACATGTAGAACTATTCTTCCGAGCATTCTGGCGATATTCAGCAGCCTTCCTACGGCAGTCAGGATAGTACTGGTCTAGTAGAAGTATTCTAATCAATGATAAATGGGACAGCGACTAAGAAGCAGTAGAGAATAATATAGAGAATAAAACTACATATCGATGATAATGATATGATCAGTACTAGTACGTTCAGTACTGAACTATTCAGTATGTACACATCGCCAGTGACAACCCGTCCATTTTAAACACAGTAAGTTATTATCAACATTCTATAATTACATCATTACATCAAGCCGAAATTTTGAGCATACAAAGAGAAGTGGTCAGTTTCTTTCTGGAGAAAGTTAACTAGTACCAAATCAAGGTACCAAATCAAGCTTGAGGGTACCAAATCACGGGTGCCAAACAGGCCCTTATAATAATAATAATAATGATTTATATTTGCGATCGTGATTTGTGCTTATTAAGCGAGCGTAGTTATATTGAGATTATTTGTAAAGACATGAAAGGAAAGGAGGAGAATGATGGATAAAAATATTCCATGCAGCTCAAACTCCTGCCTTTTCCTTACCTTCTCACAAGACTTAACTCTGGAAAGTTACAATAAGGGTCCTTCTCTTTCACTTGTTAATTAAAAAGACATCTTATCTCACTTCGAAGCTATGCATGCGCTGTAATCTCAAGATCGCTGCTAATCTCCGATATCTCCAGTGGTAATAATGACAGGTGAAAGCTATACTGGCAAACCTCCGTCTGCTGGCCAAGCCTTGCGCTTGCATTAGTTACTTTACCTTACTTTACTGCAGAGCATGCAATTACCTTATTACCTTAGTACCCTCAGACGTTGCATACAGGCCACTGAGGTAAGAATAATATCGGAAGGAACGTGAGCCCTGACGGCTAAGGCCAAAACAACAAGCTGCTAATAATTCAATGTCATGTGATATTTACCTCAGCCAACATACATGTAGTATGATAGGCGGGAGAAAGAGCGGTAGGAGGTCTTGGGGCGCATCCCCATCAAAATTATCATTGCGACAACCCATCGATTTTTAAACACAATTCACTCAACACCCTACCATCATATCGAGCTGAAATTCTAAGAATATGAAGACTAGTGGTTAATTTCTCTCTAGGAAAATTATGGAGCTGTGGCTGCCATGGAAACTAGGTAATTATTCCGGGCTGTACAAATATCAGTAATACTGAGGGGCGTAGCACTGGGGGCGTAGCAACAAATAAGGGGGGCGATGCAATAGCACCCATGGTCAAACTATTTATTTCTGATTCGAATTATATCTAATGATTACGTTGTAGTGGTGGTGGTTACAGTGGTGGTTTTTTGTTGGGGTGGTTTGACTTTGACTTTTTGATTTTGATAGAAGATGTCCCAGCGTCGTGCCGTACTCATCGTCTTTCGCCACCCTCGTAGGTACTGT
>Ga0316214_1000026_pt1 | contig 14361 bp, 22 predicted proteins | sample NRE4metagenome_FD_207797 | JGI IMG/M metagenome (GOLD analysis project Ga0316214, IMG submission 207797) | Spruce roots microbial communities from Maridalen valley, Oslo, Norway - NRE4 | ecosystem: Host-associated > Plants > Roots > Unclassified | place: Norway: Oslo | collected 2017-09-15
ATGGGGCTCGTAATAATTTAATGCCTCTAAAGCATTAAGGTGATGCACTTGACTCTTAATCAAGGGAAGACAGATCGTTACTGTCTAGGGGTACGTGAAACAATGTAGCAAGTGTAAAGAATATAAAGTAGAGGAAGATTTTCATAAAAAGAAGTCCGCTAAGGATGGGTTTCAATCAAGATGCAAAGAGTGTAATAAAGAGGCAGTAGCTAGCTGGCAGCTGGAAAATCCTGACTGGTATATTGATACTCCCAGCAGGCCTGCATATAAAAGACATCATCTAAGTTTAGAGCTCTACGCAGAATTACTGAATACTTATAATGGAAAATGCTGGTCATGTAAAGAATCAGACTCTAATTTAGGCATAGATCACGACCACTCTTGCTGTTCAGGAACGTTTTCTTGCGGTAAGTGTGTTAGAGGCGTACTGTGCGTAAACTGTAATACTGCTCTAGGATTGCTTAAGGATAGCATGGATAAGATTCAGTTACTGCTAGAGTATGCAAGTAAATTTTAATGCTCCTATAGCTCAGAGGCAGAGCAGGCGGCTTTTACCCGTCGGGTCGGGATATCGTAATTCCCTGGGAGTACGGCTGAGTCTGGCATGGCTCGCTCATCACCTTCGGGTGGCCCTGATTATATGAGAAAGCATGCCTTGATGCACTGGGTGCTTAACGTAGATGGTCTGCGGCTTGCCTGCAAAGCAAGTAGCTAAAGTTCGATCCTTTTCCAGTGCTCTGCTGAACTTCTTAGAGCGCCTGTAACGTTGGTGAAGTTCAGAGTATGCAGTTCCAGGTTGACGTGGCATATGTATTCTCCAGATTCACCTGCTGGCTCGGTGAGCGTGACTGTTAATCACGTGTGCGTAGGTTCGATTCCTACCTGGAGAGCCGTTCCCTTAAGTATCGGGGAGTATAGACAAATACGATATTGGTTTCTTGATTAGCTCAATTGGCAGAGCAGCCCTGAATGTGGGCTTAGGTTATGGGTTCGAGTCCCATATCAAGAGCGTTCCTGATTAGCTCAGTGGTAGAGCGGTCCCCACAAAGGTGGCGTCTGTGCCTAGGTTCAATTCCTAGATCGGGAATATAACTCTGATTAACTCAACGGACAGAGTAGCTTCCTCCTAAGAAGCAAGTCCGAGTTCGAACTCGGATCAGAGACGCATTGCAATAGAAGCGTGCCAGAGCGGTCTAATGGTCCTGTTTGCTAAACAGGTGGGTGTAACAGCTCCGCAGGTTCGAATCCTGTCGCTTCTGCTCATTGGTGTCCGCACGGCATAAACAACTTCCGCACGAATTCGGATAATAAGGCGGACGGCATCATAGCGCTGTGACTGGTCTGGTCCCGGACTAAGAGGCTATGAAGGGCACATAATGGAAGGTCGGACATTGTGAGAGTCAAGCTCTCTTGAAAAGAGTCACAGTGTGAAAGCTGTTGGGGGTTCGATTCCCTCACCTTCCGCGCAGTAGCAATTCTACGAAAGGGGCCACAGTGAAATTTCGTAAGAAGGATGCAAGGTACGGAGATAGTGCTACACCTTCAGAGAATGTAGATTCTCTGGCAATGTCTGGAAGATGCGATCATTCAGGCGCTAGGGAAGTTAGTCGTACTACGTCTCACGGATCGGAGCTGATTAACTATTTCTGCTCCGATTGCAATTCCAGCTACACGACGTACGCATAGTTTTACCCCCGCAAGGGGCTTGGCCCGGACGATATCTGGTTGGTACAAGCTGCCTGTAAAGCAGCTCTGAAAGGGTGCTAGGTTCGATTCCTAGTCGGGTCACGTTTGACAGCTCCTCAGCAGCATGCTAGAGTATTAGTATTACTCGACACACAGTGAGGGGATAATATGAAGAAGATCAAGTACAGCATTGCAGCACTAGCTCTTGCTATGGGATCGTTCTCTGTGGCAGGGTGTGGTCCGGCTGGCGCTTATAGTAACTTGAATGTTACTTACGCTGATCAGGATTGCACAGCAACTCCAGATAATCCTGTAGATACATCTTATCCAACAACAAATGGCACTGGAATTCATACAGCGCATGGAAGTCTCACTGAGAATGTTGTTGGGAGCGTTTGGATTAGCTGTGATCCTAGTCCTCTTCAGCATATTATAGATGTAGAGCTGTGGTTTCATCCTATTGAGGGTTATGATACTTTCAAGATGGTTGCTTCAGATACCTACAGGAATATTCCGTCGCAAGAGAATGCTACGCTTTTCATAGTTTCTCGTTGGTGCCAGGCAGGTATTTGGGAAGTTCGCTGGTCAGTAGTAGGTAGGGATAACGAAGGTAATCCCTATACTTATAGTGAACGTTGGACTTATGCTTTTGTCAAGTACAGTGACTGTGATCACAACGCAACTCCAGAGCCTACTACAATTCACACTGAAGGTGAAGCACCTGTAGACCCGGAGTAGCTAGTACCGATTTTACTAGTAAGACTTTAAACAAAGGGTGATTTGATGAGCGGTTCTAGCGGATATGATTACAGTTCCTGGCGTCCAAGCAGCGCCAAGGAACTTAGTGATGTGCAATTTGTCTGTCGCTATCTATCTAATGAAGGCAATTCAAAGAATCTGACTTTGCAGGAAGCGCAGGAACTTACTTCTTGGGGTAAGTTCATTGTATGCGTCTGGGAAACATCAGGTAAGGGCGGTAACAAGGCCCAAGGAGCAGCAGACGCTATTGCTGCTGTCGCCATGGCTGTAGCTTGTGGCTGGCCTGCTGGACGTCCTATCTACTTCGCTATTGATGAAGATGTGGATCCTGCAACTCAGGATGATTACTTTGACGGTTTGGCCACAGTGCTTCCCAAGAGCGTCATTGGTGCTTATGGTGAGGCAGCTCTCATTGAGCGTTGGAGAAGCTTTGGAGCAGGCTGGGGATTTCTTGCTGAGTCAACAGGCTGGGAAGGCGGAGATAATATCTCTGGCTGCCAGATTCAACAGACTGGAACAGATCCAAGCAACAATTACGATTATGATATTGCGCTGGTTTCCGATTATGGCGGCTGGCAAGTTGGCGGAAAGACTACGGCGCCAGTAAGTACTCCAGTTGTGACTACGGCTGGCGATTCTTCAAATGAGGATGATCCAATGGCAATTCAGGCAAAGAGTGACTCCACAGGACTTGTTCTACTTCAGTGGCCTCAGGGATCAAATCCTGCCGCTGTTCATGTTCTTCAGTTCTATTACGATGGGGCATTCGGCAATGCCCCTGCTCTTCGTGTTGACCTGGGCCTTACAACTGGTCCCTGGGTTATTGAAGAGAACGATTGGACTGGTCAGCGTTTCGTATACGAGATTCCAGAACAGTTTAGACAGACTGCTTTTGCAGTAAGTGTGAAGGCAACTAGCAATACAGGTACCCCATTCTCCGTAATGGCGTCCTAGTAAGCTTCCCAGAGGTTCTTGCCCCTTGGCCTCTGGGATTATGGCTGTATAGCTCAGTTGGTGAGAGCGTCAGATTCATAACCTGAAGGCCTCCAGTTCGATCCTGGATACAGCTACTTGACAAGGCATGCAAGACGTGGTAGTCTTTAGATGTTGGGCAGGCAGCCTTGAGGGTATAAGTCCTGTATTAATGCGCCTGTAACTCAGTGGATAGAGTCAGAAGTTTCTACCTTCTTGGTCGGGGGTTCGAATCCCTCCAGGCGTACGCAATGCCTTTATAACTCAGTGGATAGAGTGCTCCGGTCCTAACGGAGTGGTCGGGGGTTCGAATCCCTCTAAAGGCACGCGTCGGCACTCGCTGAAAAGTGCAAGTCTTGGTATACTAGTCGCCAAGGCGGATATCTGGGCCTCTGGTGTTAACGGGAGCATGTCAGTCTTGCACACTGAAGGTCGGGGTTCGATTCCCCGGAGGTCCACGAGGGTAACGCGCGTCATACCACTCTGAAAACTTGCGCGCCGACACTAGCTACAGAAAGTCGTTAAGCCGTAGCCAAAGCTGGAAACTCGTGTGTAGTTTCTAGTGCCAGTGGAATAGAAACATGGGAATGCCTATTCGTGACTGGCTCTTTTTATTGGGGCTGGATGGATTCGACGGAGGAGAAAGCCGCATGTCGGAACTCCTCGCGGACCTGGGTTCGATTCCCAGCAGCTCCACGTGATAGATAACAATGCAGTAGACGCTCTAGAAGAGATGCAGCTCCACGTGATAGATAACAATGCAGTAGACGCTCTAGAAGAGATTATGCTAGAGGTACTCGAAACTGAAGACTGCTGCACTGAGTGCACCGCAGTAGCTATTGTCCATGCTATTCTCGCTAACAAGAATCTAGTGGGTATAGCAGCCATTATCGATAGATACAATAAGGAAAATTAATGGGCTGGAACAGCGCTAACTGTATCTTCGATCCTGTCGCTGAAGCTATTATCAAGAATAGGATTGACAGCGATGCGGCAATTGATATTCTTACCATCCTGATCAGAAATCTACAGTCTGAGGACTGGGACACTGAGGATGAGTCTCTGGAACAGTTCGCCCAATGGCCAGCAGTTGTAGAAGCGTTTGAAAAGTGTGGTGTTCCTTATCGTGAGACTTTTGATGAGGAGTGGAACTCAGACTTTACCCCTCGCTTCTGCTCACAGCTAGAAGTTCCCATTAGAAAGCTGGATAAAGAGCTTCCTCTTCCTATCTATGCTCATGATGGAGACGCAGGTATTGACCTGGTAACCACTGAAACTTTCAGGCTGATGCCCCTAGAGCGCAGGCTAGTGCCAACAGGTATCGCTATGGCTATTCCTTATGGCTATGTGGGACTTGTTCACCCTCGCTCAGGACTGGCCAATGAAAAGGGCGTTTCTATTGTGAATGCTCCGGGAACTGTGGATGCTGGCTATCGTGGAGAGATCAAGGTAAATCTAATTAACCTTGACTATAATCGCTCTGTATCATTCAAGCGCGGCGACCGTATCGCTCAGATGGTTTTTCAGAAGGTTGAGCAAGTACAGTTCGAAGAAGTCAATGAGCTTCCTGAAAGTGTTCGTGGAGTCAATGGTCACGGTTCGACAGGACTTGCCAGTGAGTGAAGATCGTGTTACACTTGAGGACATGGCAGCCAAGTTCGAGTGGGAAGGACTTCCTGATGGACTTGAGTGGTTTAAGCCGGAGGAAGTACCTGAAGAAATACGTGAGGCCTTCTCTAGGGCAAGAGCTTTATACGCTCAGCTTCAGCAAGCTATTGATGAGATGTACGTGTTCCTTCCTGATCTTTAAGAAGACTTGACAGCAGTCCGCAAGGATGCTAGTCTGTAGGAAGTAGCCCAGCATGACTCACTGCGGGAATTCAAGTAGGCCACTTGATGAACTAGGTCGCAGAGACGCTGGGAACGGGACAGGGCTGCAACCCTGCTATTACATTCCGCTAAGTGTGCCTCAGATAAACCCGTGAAGCTGAGGGAGCCTCGTAAAATCCTTGCAGGGACAGAGGTCCGTTTTACCACCCTTGTGCCTATGGCCTTGGGTTTACTTGAAGTGCCCCTGAGCAGGGGAGTGGAGACCAAAGAGCTTGCCCTGGAGGTTGGCCGGTCGTAGAAGCGATGATACTGCTCAGGGGCACTTCTGCGTCTTGACTCGAACTCATGGATGTGGTAGGCTAGAAGCAGTTGACGGACTATCAAAGGAGAAAATCTTGAGCGGCAATGTGACACGCAACTTCTCGTTGGAATGGATGAAGTCAGAAGACCTTCCATGGAGCGATATGGTAGTCTACAGGGAGACAGAGGATGTCGGCCGTCGTTGGATGGACGAGACCACTATTGTTTTCAAGGCTCCTGATGATGCCAAGTTCTACGAGTTCTGCTTCGATGAGGGCAAGACTGAAGTGCAGGAGCAGCATTGGTACGAGACTTTCTGGGGCGATGACGAAGTAGAATGTACTCAAGTGGAAGAGCATGAGGAAATTGTGAAGGTGACTAAGTGGGTACCTGTCAAGAAGGATGTTTAGGCTATTATCAGGAAGAATCTCCTGATTGCGAAGGCTGGTGCGAGGTGTGCGGCGTCTGCTATGATAAGGGATACTGCACACTGGAACAGCATTACAGTGACTGTGGCACCTGCCATAAGAGCCATGCTACTGAAGACCATTACATTGTAACGCTTGCTGGCCGTGTGCAGGATATTTCTATTCAGAAGACTATTCTTGCCTATGTCAGCAATGTCTGCGAAGTATGCAATGGTGCCCACAAGACGTACAATTGCTGTGATAAGTGCAATTATGATAAGCACACCTGTGTGTTATGTGGAGATCCCCTGGGACATGATGAAATATCTTCCTGCTACATACTTGAAGAGATGGGAGTGGGATGAAAGTATATTTAAGCGGATGGCTGTACATGAACAAGAATACCGGGCGAGTTGCTATCTACAGAGGTCCAGCCGCAAAAATTCATGGGCCTGCCCACGCTGTTTTAGAAGACCTGGATAACTTCGATGGCGATATCATGTTTGTAGTAATTCCCTTCGAGGAATTTACGGAAGGATGGGAGGAGTATAATGATTAAAGAACTCCTAGTAGGAATTGTAGGCTCAACTGCTTACGGACTAAACACTCCTAACAGTGATATAGACCAGCTGGGTATGGGTGCTGAGGCTACGCGAGATCTCGTTGGTCTAGATGCCTTGGAGAAGAATTTCCAGAGCGTCTGTACTAAAGATCCTGATCTCACTATGCATGAAGCAACTAAGTATTGCAAACTAGCTCTAGCATGTAATCCAACAGTATCAGAACTTATGTGGCTTCCTGAAGAATGTTATACCTATAAAAGTATATTAGGGGCAGACCTTATCGATATTCGCAACGAGTTTCTTTCTGCCAAGAGAGTTAAAGATGCCTATCTTGGCTATGCTACACAGCAATTTAGAAGGCTTCAGGAACGAGGAAAGTTCGCTTCTGATATTCCTGAGACCCGTACAGCCAAAGATGCACGTCACTTGATGCGCCTTGTCAAGCAGGGGACCGAGCTGTATACTACTGGCTACCTGCGGATCAAGTTGATCAATCCCCAACAGTATTTCGATTTCGGTGAGAAGTGCGCAGAGGATCCAGACGCAGCGATCGAGCTGATGAGTAAAGCCGAGGACACCTTCAGAGACAGGCCTACAGCGCTTCCTCCAGAGCCTAACAGAGCTGTTGTGGAAGACTGGCTAAGGACAGTACGTGAGGTCTTCTGGGTGCCTGACACAGGGCTCTACAGCATCTATACTAGAAACATTAGGAAGGAGGCATATGAAGTCTGAGATGGATAAGATCATGGAATTCGTCGGAGCCATCGATCTTAAGAGAACTGTCAGGGAATATGCTGATCTAGAAGCTATTAAGCAGTGGGCTCTTGACTCTCTTGGCCTTGACTATCAAGCCAAGGATAGAGTGATGATTTGCTCTAATGCTCCTTATCTTGATGCTTTTGAACCTGATAGTAGGCTGCATGATTGGAAGTATTCTTTAGTCAGAGGTCAGCAGGGCGTAGTTGAGCACGTTGGTTTCGATAGGGTTGACAAGGTTTGGAAAGTATGGGTGAGGATGGAACGTTGTCGTAATGAATTCGAACATCTGGGGAATCCTTGCAAGTTCTGGTATGGACCTAAGGATGAAACTCCTGATGGTTATCTGTTTTGTGAGAATTCTACTATACTGTTTAGCTTAGATGTACGACACGTTCAGAAGGTGAGATAATGAAGGTAACACTGCTGGCTTCTAGTCAGATCAAGATGATGAATTTCGACATGATTGGAGGCAGTGAATTTGATCGTTATCACGCTCTTATCGTGGGTCCGAGTTCTGATCGCTTAGCTCACTTTGCTGGCAGATCTTGCTACCAAGCTTGGGATATGTCCAATCCTGCTACTGCCAATGACATGGGCTATCTGGCTAATATTCTCAGACAGGGACATGAGTCTGTTTTAGAACATGCTTCAGCCACCTTCTACATTGAAGGGGTTTCTCGAAGCTTATTGGCTGAGATTACTCGTCATCGCCACCTGTCTTTCAGTGTTGAATCTCAGCGTTATGTTGACTACTCCAATACTGAGCCGGTTTATCCCCCGGCTTCACAGCCTAATGAGAATTATATCATCAACTCGGCTTATGATGATGCTCTCGATGCTTATGACAGGCTCTATGAAAATTTCAGGGAGCAAGGTCTCACACGCAAGCAGGCTAGGGAGGCGGCTCGGAGCGTCTTGCCAAACTGCGCTCCAGTTGCTATAGTTTGTACTGGGAATCACCGAGCGTTCAGAGACATGCTGAAGAAGCGTTACAGTATCCATGCTGACGCTGAAATCTTGGCGTTAGCTACAGAGCTATTAAAGCAGCTTAGGGAAATTGCGCCTGGCTGTTACCAAGATTTCCCTGATGCTCCATTTGGTACTGATGGGTGAATGCAGGTTTCCTGGCTGCTGCAAAGTTAAAAAGAGTTATGGGCTTTGCAGCGGTCACGCTTATCAGTATAAAGCTGGGAAAGAACTTACTGAAATAGTTAAGGGGCAGACCAGTTTAAGAAATATAGCGGGAGACCTGAGAAAGTGTGGAGGCTGCGAGAGGTGGCTACCTTTTAATAATTTCAATAGTAGCCCTACTGGAGCTAACGGCCTTAGCACTAGATGTAAGTTATGCCAGGCAGTTAGATTCTACAGAATGTCAGCCAATGACTATTTAAAACTTTATCAAGAGCAAGACGGAAAATGTAAGATATGCTTGACTCCTGAGGAAGTGTGTGGAAAGCTTGTAGTGGACCACGATCATTCCTGCTGCGTCGCAGTGAGAAAAACTAACAAGTACACTTGTGGTAAGTGTACAAGGGGCCTATTGTGTCAAACTTGCAACAAGGCCTTAGGAATGTTTAAAGAGTCTGTGGAAGTTTTATATAGGGCCCTACACTACGTGGAGGTTAATAATGAGTGTGAAGAATGATTTGAATGAATTGATTCGTAAGTGGACAGAGATTAAGGTCGGCTCTACTGTGACTGAGGCTAGTCTTGGTGAGTACACTTCTACCTATGACTATAGCGGCTGCGAGACCTGTGGCTCGGAGATCACCAAGGATTTTGATATCTGGTACAAGACTCCAGGAGATAGGCACTCTAACTCGCTCAGCGTAGATGGAGATCCCCTAAGTTGGCTTGCTGGTACTCTTCTTCCTTTTGAAGAGACAATCACAGACTACAATGAGAGGCTATAATGGGCTATTACACAAACTATTCAGATGAAATCACCATTGATCCTCCGCTATCCTGGGATGAGATTCTAGAAATCCCAGAATACTACGACGAAGAAGACATGTGGGGTGAGAAGGATGTGACACTAGACGTTACTGAGGAGCGTGTCAATACCTCTGAAGGTCTTTTGATCAGACGTACTGGTAATTCTATTGTTCCTTGGCAGGAAGATTCCTACAAGGGCTATGACATGATTGAGCATGTTCAGTATATTGTGGACAAGTTCGGTGATTCTCATAGATTCAAGGGCTATATCAGCGCTGAAGGCGAAGAGGCTGGAGACATCTGGCGTCTGTATGTCATTGATGGTAAAGCTCAAGCAGTTAAGGCTATTATTGTCTGGCCTGAGATTGTTGAGCCTACAATTACTTGGCCTGAGGTTTAACAATATTGAAGGGGGCTGTGAGAACAGCCCCCTTTCTTAAGAAAGGGGCATAATGAGTATTAAGATGAAAACAGATGATCCGGCTTATTTCATGCTGGACAGCGGACCTCGTACCCCTGCTACTGTATATCGTGAAGGCTGCTATATCTGCGAAGATGACGAATTCGCTCGTATGGGACTTCCTCTGTGTTATCCCTGCACTAAGTGTGGTGGTCATGTGGCAGCGGATGACACTGCTTGTGATGATTGCGGATTTGACACTTATGACTATGGCGACTACAATTACTGAGACAGGAGAATACTATGTTTGAATTTACAGGCTTCCCCAGCATTGCTCGTCTACGTCGAGATTGTGTGATCAGTGAGAAGATTGACGGCTGTGTGACTGCTACTGCCTCAATCACAATGGCAGACGGCTCCAAGAAGAAAATTAAAGATGTTGTAGTTGGAGATGTGGTTCTTGGTCAGGACGAGTCTGGGGCACTTGTACCGTCTGCTGTACTCAACACGTTTAGAAACGGTACCACCAAAGATTGGCTCACAGTTAGAGGACACAGACTCTCGATGGGACGAGGTCCATCTACTACTAGCGTGCGTGTAACTGCCAACCATAGATTTTATGTTGAAGGTACAGGATATGTTCGAGCAGATAAACTAGTCCCTGGGGTGCACAAGATCAGAACCCACCACTCCGATCTAGCACTCACAGCTGTGCAGAGGTCCGTACTTTTAGGAATTCTGCTTGGCGACGGCTCGATCTCAACGGCTGCGTCTGGTTCACAGTCTTTGGCTTGGAGTCACTCAGTTGACCAGCTAGACTACCTGGAGTGGACAGTAGCTGCCTTAGGGTCCCTCTCTCATATAGATAAGTGTATACGAACAAGTGGGTACGGGTCAGAAATGCACTCGGCTAGAACAGTATTCCACCCCGGAATTAACGAAGTTTTTGATGGGTTTGACAAGCCCGCAGGAACTATTCCTTACACGACAGTGGAAATGTTCAACCCGATCGTTCTAGCTTATTGGTATATGGATGACGGCTCACTAGTTCATGATCATGGACAAGAAGACAGAGTAACACTATCTACGCACTCATTCTCAGATGAGAGCCATAAGATTTTAAGAGCCGCACTGTATAAGCTGGGAATTGACAGTGCAGTTCAGGAGACTAGTAAAGGTTCATTCCTTAGGATTAACGCAAACAGTGCAGACTTGATGTTCTGCATGATAGCTCCTTACCTGCCGCCAAGTATGCAGTACAAGCTCCCCGCGTACTACAGAGGCTCAACTGGGTGGCTTCCTACAAGTACTGAAGGTAACTACAGAACTGTCACAGCGGACATTGATATACTGAGTGTAGAGCCGTGGGTGCCGAGGGCAGCATACCAGAAATACGATGTTGAGACAGAGACCCACAATTATTTTGTAGGATCTGTTCTAACCCATAATTCCAATGCTTGTGTGGTGTTCGAGCAAGAAGAGGGATCAGAGTTTTACAGTTTTGCTGTGCAGAGTAGAAAAAGATTCATAACGCCCGATTCAGACAATTTCGGATTCGCCAAGTGGGCTTACGATAACGAGACTGCTCTGTGGAACACTCTCGGTCCAGGTAGGCACTACGGCGAATGGTGGGGCTCTGGTATTCAGCGAGGCTATGGCTTGACGAAGGGAGAGAGGCGATTCTCTCTGTTCAATACTGCACGCTGGAAGGATGTGGACTTCTCTGCTGTACAAGGACTTGGAGTAGTTCCTGAGCTCTTTGTAGGGGAGTTCTCTACTGAGAATATCGATCAGGCCAAAGCAGCACTTTTGGAATTCGGTTCTGTAGCATCTCCAGGATTCGATCGACCTGAAGGCATTGTTGTATACCACACTGCATCGAAGAGTCTATACAAGGTGACTTACGGTCCTGAGGATTCTTACGAGTGGGGACCTAACCCTTCGAAGGGAGTATGATGAGTATTCTGATCGGTACTGAAGTAGAAATATGGGTTACGAGTGAGGCTGATCCTGATGATGATGAGTGGAGCACCGAAAGCACTGAGGGCTATGTGTCCAACGTGTGGGCTTGCATGTCTGATCAGGAACCACGCACATGGAGCGAGTCTGTTATTATTGACGCTCCAGAAGGCTTCAAGGCAGGAGACACGCTCTACGCTGTTGTGGCTGACTACTCTGATGGAGACAGCTTCGGACAGTATGGAGGCTACTCACAAGTACTGGACGGCTTCACTGACTTGGAGACAGCATCAGCTCTTGCAAACGCTGCTGATCAGGCTGAGAGAGACGATTACGGCCACAAAGATTATGACTGGGACTTTGAGTTCCAGGGCAAGGAGTACCATCGCAGCTGGAGAGGCTACTTCAAGATCTTGAACAGTGTTGACGTCTGGCAGGTTACTGTGCTAGGATCTCCTGTAGATCCTTACAGGCAAGGCAGTTATGCTGTAGGACATAAAGTTGGCTAAGAGAAGGGGCGAAGTTATGGAACTTGAAGATATTGATTTGGGAGTTCCCCGTACAGGAATGGCTGATGTTGGTCTGAATGTTTCTGGCTTCTTCTATGCTGGGGATGTGTATAATGCTCAGCTTGTCAAGCTCATGCAGGCAGAAGGTTTCGACTACTACGCTGCTTCTGGAGTACACTTCGTCAAGGACAGCTGGAAGCCGCCTAAGCACTGGTCTTCTTGCACAAGCTGGGAATCCATGAGCGAGGATTTCGAACCTACTTCACCTCGCTACTATGCTCGTATTTCAGATCATATTATGGCAGTATTCAATGTGGATGACAGCTATCACGATGGCCTTAAGTGCCTGAATGTTAATGCCTATTCCAATGTGTCTACAGCACATGTCCAGAACTGGCTTAAGGCATATGCGAAGAAGCATTTTCAGCCAACTCCTGAGCGTCCTGAGCCTGAGGATGAGTTCTCTGTCGAGATGGGATTCTACTACTTCGGTTCTATGGGAGCAGTATATCGAGCTCGTAATATTGCTATCCATCCTTGGGAAGAGACTAAGAACAACTATGTTCCAGCTGTTCAGGATCAGGTCGAGTCTCTTATGGCTAAGACTGGATTGAAGGAAGAGGATGGAAAGCTTCTGCTGATGCATGGAGCTCCTGGAGGTGGAAAAACTCACCTGATTCGAACTCTTGCATGGGCATGGCGTGAATGGGCCAAGTTTGAGATCATCATTGACCCTGAAGCATTTCTTGGGTCTGCTGCCTATATGACAGAGATCGTGATGGATGATTACTCTGATGGCAAATACCGAATTCTGGTGCTTGAGGACTCGGGAGAATTCATTGCTACGCATGCCAAGGAGCGCACTGGTCAAGGCATGAGCCGTCTGTTGAACCTGGCAGACGGTATTCTAGGACAAGGACAGCCTCTTGGATTCTGCATCACTACCAATGAGGCGATCAAGGATCTGGAAGCTGCTGTGACTCGTCCAGGACGATGCCTTGCGCAGGTAGAAATTCCAACCTTTAGCAAGGATCAGGCATCCATTTGGCTGGACCGCAAAGTTGACCGTCCGATGATGCTGGCAGATCTTTATGCAGAACGCAACAAATCCTTGGCTAATCTGACCAAGGAAGACAATATCCCCGAACACACAGGACAATATCTTTAATGGAAGAAGCACTAAAACGCCGTATCGGACGTGACTTTCTCACGGACCTCCACAGGAATCCAGAGGCTCATCGCAAGGCTCTCTGGCACTTGCTACAGGCTCTTGAGAAGATTACCGAGGACACGGATTCCCCAGCTCTAGAGGCAGCCGTAGAAGGCTCTCTAGAGCTGTTGGAGTATGAGGACTGGACACAGCACTTCGATCGTTACAGGGAGGCATGATGGGATACTATCATCACGAATTAGAGCAATACCCTGATTACATTGGCTACTTTCGCTATGACGGCAATGGCACATGGTCATGCATCTGCTGCGAGGAAGAGCTTGAAGAGGATGAATACGATCCCAGCTATCCTGTATTGGATGAATGGCATATAGGTCTGGAGCAGGGGGATGACCTGGTAACACTTCTGAGGGCATTCGATAGTCATGTAGAAGAATATCACTGCTAGGAGTAATAATGGCCCCATCTTGCACTGTATGTATTCATGAGGAATTAAGTGCTATAAACCTGGATATTATCCAGAAAGTTCCCCATAGAGATATTGCAGCTCATTATGGCGTTTCAGCATCAGCTGTTCAACGCCATTCAATAAGTCATTTAAATGACAACACCATGCGCTCTCTCGCTATCAGAGGAGAGGCCAATGACCTTGTAGACCAGGGAATTGCCACAGATGCAAAGATGATTTATGCATTGCTGGCAGAGAACTTTGCTACAGCACGCTCTATTCAACAACGTGCCATTGACAGCGATGACCCTAATCTTACTTTGAAGGCCTTGAAAGAGGCAAGGGATTCTCTTGCTCTTCTTCAGAAGTTCACAGTGAGATCAGGCATAGAAATTCAAGGAGATCCTGAACTAGAAGAAGATATGCGCCAACTTATAATAGCGATGAAGAGAGTGTTCCCTATACACAGAGAAGCAGGAAAGGCTCTTGTAAGAGAGCTGGAGATGCTGGGAGCTATCGGTACAGCCTATGAGATTAAAAAGGCCTTGATGATAGACGGAGAATTAGTATGACGGATGTTGAATTGGAAATTGAAAGACTTGCAAAACTGGCTGACAGTGACACAGTTCAGGATATGGACTCTGATCCTGTAGAGCCGGACCT
>Ga0316214_1000028_pt1 | contig 13851 bp, 14 predicted proteins | sample NRE4metagenome_FD_207797 | JGI IMG/M metagenome (GOLD analysis project Ga0316214, IMG submission 207797) | Spruce roots microbial communities from Maridalen valley, Oslo, Norway - NRE4 | ecosystem: Host-associated > Plants > Roots > Unclassified | place: Norway: Oslo | collected 2017-09-15
ATTGCCATCATTGCCGTCATCAGCATCGACCTCGCTGTTCTCGGCTCGGTGAGCGAATGCGCCTTTTTAAATGGCTTTTAATCCAGTGTGTCGATGTAGCTGCAAAGGTCCGAACGGCGAAAATTGTCTTCTTCCAAGCATGATGAACATAGCCAATAGAATTTTTTCTCTGCTTCATTGTACACCTCTTCTCCTACAGTTCATATCTAACCTTTATGATAGATAAGAGATGGGCTGTCTTTTAAAATGTTAGCAGCTGGGTGTCCGTCACTATGTAGAGGACCAGCAGACAGTGAAGGTGATGTTGCAGCGCTACAGTATTAGCATTATTAATGTATTATTACTATTGTACACTCAATAGCCTGTTATTTGAATCGAATATTTAACATTGATTTTCAATTTTGAATCTTTGATGTTCAGATTTGTCTCAGATGCCGCCCGATTACAAACCAATTATGTGGTCGCAATCGGATCACATCGCCGATCCAATCGCGATTCGATGCGATTATTAGGAACAGTACTGGGCCGCGATATCTTGCAATCCCTAGCTAAAAAACCCGTTACCCATGAAGTTTAGATCCTGAAGTCCTATAGGCAAGCCGACGGATAACGTCTAGCAATACTTTACAGCAGCAAACCAGCAAGCTTCTAGACAAGGACATAGCGAGAGGGGATGATGTCACGATGTGTCCAGAGACCACAGCTTGTACCAGGCAGTCGACAAAGACCAATCATGATTTTCTTACGTAAATTACTTTAACAAACTATGCCAAAATGAGGAAAATTCAGGCACAGCAGAAAGTTAGGCCCCAAGTTTAAAATAAGCATAAATGAACCTGGCAGCCATGTGGTCTTGATTGGTGGCATGTCACCGCATGAATAACCTTCTAGTATCCCACTGCATAATAATAGCTCTCTGACTTGTTATAATTATAAGTATATATTGGAACAATAATCTGAAAAACAAAATGGCTAACTGTGTATAAACCAAACGGAAGGTTTCAAGTTGAAATCCGAGAATTGAAACCCAAAAAAAGTTGGCCCCTTCCCATTATCATCGTGATTCGTACATTTATTTGTATGTATCACTCTCATACTTACCTTATCGCCATTGGATTTGACCCCCAATTTGAATCCGACTACAAATTCGGCCTGTGTCAGCAAGTCACAGACACAGAAGACCAGGAATTCAATGGCCCAGGAATCCGTGTCTGGGCTCTGCCGGACACCCTCCGGGCTCCCAAAGTGTGAAAAGGATGAGCAGTCAGCACTAAAATTCTCTATGTAGTAGGGGTTTAGTCTGGTAGTACGCATAGCGAGCGTCACGGCAAGGCGAGCGGGAAAATCAGGAGTTGGACTTTTCAGTATTGTTATCACACAATGCAGTCATATTTTCAAAATTAAACCAGATGGCTTTGTTTATTGGTGGCCTTTTATTCGAGCGAGAAACCTTTGCATTCAATTGTGGCATTCTATTCTACCGTAGTTGACTAATTCTCGCTCCCCAGGCGAGAAATATGGCTCCCTAATATCCAAAAACCCAGACACCTAAATATTCATCATTTATCTCGACCTTGAGCATGTGAATTCAATCCCTATTGTGTTATTGATATTATCACCGAGTGATTCATCAGCTTGCTTTTCCGGTCGACTTGTTTTCTGCCCAGGACTTTTCAGAAGATAAGCCGATGAAAAATCACTCCGATAATATCAGCAACAGCTTACATGCTCGAGATTAAGAGGAATGGCAAACCCTTAGGTATTGGGGCTTTTGAAATATTAGAGAGCCATATTTCAGTCAACTATGTACGGTAGAACGCCATAATTTAAATGCAAAGATTTCTCACTCAAATAGAAAGCCACCAACGACTACAACATTTGAAGTGATACTTATAGAAGATATCCTAATAAACAAAGCCATCTATTTTAATTTTGAAAATACAAATGTGTTATTTGATAACAATGCCGAAAAGTCTGAATTCCCTGCCGTTTTGTTACATCAAGATGAGCAGAGTACATGACTATTTCAATCATAAGATTGAACGCGTTCATGATTTATGTCAATAATTTGGCTACAGCTTCCATGGCCTTCTCTCTACCACCTATAACATTTTCAGCGATTTATCTCCGTATTAGTGCCAGGCCGCCGCTACGCAAAAAAGAGACCAGACATATATATTAACATAATATGATATATCCTTCGAGTAGGTTCAGCTACAATCTCGAGGGGGATGGCCATAAGATTTGGACTCGGCTAACGAGGCATTAGGAATTGAGCAACAATCGAGAAGTAGGCCTTGTGTCCAGAGTCATTTAACGGCAATGCTAGTCAGACACTTACCAAGTGATCTGTACACATGCACAGTATATTTCTGCTATCGTCCAGAGGTTTATTCAGAAGCTCTGCAACGTGCGTATGATATCTTTTGGGCGGGAGAACGACCACCAGGTGGACTAGGTCGAAGTGATTCGGAACCCACATCCAGTCTTCTCCGGTGGCATCGTCCACGAGGAAATAAACGTTTTCTGGAACGTCATTTGGTTGAACGGGCGATAAGTCGGTGCCTGTGATCGTTGCCTCTGGAAACAGCGCGGCTGACGGAACGAACATGAGGCGATCCAGTCAGGTGACTTAGATATTCAAAATTAACAAGTAGAGGATTGGGTGAAACCACCCCAGCGTTCGAGCTGATTCGTAACCTAGCAAGCGGTTATGAGTCAGCTAAGGAGAAGGACAGCCCGAACAACGGAAAACATCAAGACGAACCAAATCAGGATAAACAGGGGAAAGAAAACAATGCTTCAGAACAAAACGCACAAATGGAAAGGGAGCGACCAACATTCGTCAGAATTCCAACGTGATAAAGACAGACAGGAAAGCTACCGGCCAGAGATCTTCCATAGCTAACCAAGCCGCGATATCCAGGGGCTCCATCTTGTTGTTCGACGGCCCAAAAGCAAAGTATTCACAGGTCTCTTTGTTGAAGATTACAAGAGTGCTTCCCCGCCGCTTCCTCTCGAACATGCCCGGGAAGTGGTCACACAGGGAACCGATCACCTCCTCCAGCATCTCTTCGCATGCTGCCTGGGATTCGGGGAGGCAGCCTGACCGAACGCGGAGTATAGTGTACTAGTAATATCTTGGGCTTTGCGAGTTGTGTAAAATCGGAACCAGTTGTTGCCCTTTGTTGAAACTGCATTTGAGAAAGACTCTATAGCTCTCCTCTCTCGTAATCCCACGGGAAAGCGGCGCATTTCAGTGATTTTGGGCGGGATTGCCGCGTGACGTGTTGATCTTCCGAGTTGAGCCATGGAGTCAAGCGGTGATGGGATGGTGGACTCATTTCATTACTTCTATAGAGCCCAAGCCGAACCTGTAAACCCAGTCAAAGCTTCTAGAGCGATATAAAGGTTTAGCCAGGCTAAAGCCCCCGCGCACTCCGCCTTCTGTTCCATGGGCCATGGCACCTAGTCAAAATGGGAAATAACCAGCCATTCAGGAACAAATCCTGCTTAAAGTATGGCTACATCATTCCCAAGTGGAGTCACGTAACCGGGGCCATCTTGTAAGTTGTAAGCATCAAGAGTCAATGCTGGCTGAGGAAATTCAGTAGGCGGAGATTGCGCTCAGTCCTTGTGTTCTCCTCTACACGAGCTGCTCATCGATCTTTCCAAGTATTGCTAATGAGTTGACTGAGAGCCAACTCATGATGAAGATCTGGCCATGGAACATGATCTATTGCCATCGCCTGTCGTTTCCGGGTAGTGAGAAAGTATGCAGCTGAGGCAACGGATGAGGAAAATGGATGGATGTTTTTGTCAAGAGAAGGTAAGGAAGAGCGTAAGTATGATAGTGTGCAGAAAACGGGCATCAGTAAGGTACCACCACAGAAAAGGTTTGTGTTAGTTCAGGAACTTATACATGCCCTACGGTCTCAAGAATCATATTTTTAGATGGTCGTTACATACTCTTACGGTGGTTACGCAGCACGCTCGTTCTTCTGGAATGGCAGATACGCTCGGATAGCTGAACTTCCGCTCTCGAAAAAGGAAATAAAATGAGAAAAAAATAATAATAATAAAACGAGTAATCTTAGAGCACGCTAGAACAAAAACGACAGAACTCCCCCCACAAAAAAAAAGACTGACCAACAATAATAACTAACTATGGAGGCCCAATGCCCATGCCGGTTATGTACTTCTTCTTACCCTTGTCCTTACCCTGCTTGCTTCGATCAATTCCCAGCATCTTATCCAACTCTTCTCTTGCCCCTTCTTCGTGGAACTCTCTCTCGATCAAGGACCCAAGCGCTTCCGTATATGCTTATTAGGAAGCTGGCCTTTTGCGTGTCTGTCGGACAGCTGTGGAAGCACCTTTATCAGTTGGCGTTGAGACTGGGTCCTTCTGGCGCTCTTGTAGCTGCCTTGACAAACCTCCACCCTGGACTTTAAGGCGAGCTACCTCCTCCTGCTATGATCGTCAGGGGTTTGGTGTGGTCGGACTGGTGGAAAAAGTAAGTGTCGGATCCGAGTGGGAGTGGCTAGGCATCTGCCGCATCCCTAACGCTATGTATCAACAAATAACAATCAGCAAACCTCAAGCTCGTGGCTAGCATTTTAACTAACTATTATTTAGAGCCTGAAGAAAAATGTACCATTGGAAACTAACGTGCGCCCTTTCTTTTATACGAGGCCTGATTCATGTCGGTTACCCTCTGGAGTCTGATTCACCAATGGTTTGTGAGCCAAGGCGCGCTACTGTTTAACTAGTGCTTTGACCATGACCGCATTTCTCCCTATACCGCTTTGACTTTGTTCATCGCCGAGTTGGTATAGATTGGCGAGACTGAAGAGATACGTTGAGGCACGAATTTCCTGCTTTTCGGTAATAGGCACCTTCGCCGCTGAAGGTGATGGTATTAACATTGGCAAAACACTAGAAGACATTATCAGGTCAGGAAAGGGTTCAGATTAAAGATCAGAAACAATCAATCCAGAATCCAGATGAGAAGTTGCTTGAATAAAATATGAATGATATTGCAATATTGGGCAGGCCCAGCTGGTGCACATCAAAGATTATGATAGCACCTGCCTTTCCCTACCTTCCCATACTTTTTTCTTAGATGCAATAGAGGATCTTCTTGTCATCCTCTTGCCGTCTATCAGAAACTCCCCCTTCAAATACATGTATCAAATACATGTAAGATTGACTAGCATTTTAGCGTGATACTTGTCACTTATCACTGGCTGACTGACCCCTACTGACAGCTAGGCCAATCTTACCTAACGTCTGATTCCGGTGTGGGGGGGGGTGGGGTCCGGAATCAACCAACCAAAGGATACCGGTGTCTAGGACTAGATTGCAGCTAGGCCCTGGATCTCCACCCTCCCATTCTCCTTCCAATGCCATATCGATTCATAATTAATAATTAGTTATTAATTAAGCGAGCGTAGTTATTAATAAATAAAATTATACTAGTAGCACACTCTAGTACTTCTAGTACTAGTTCCGCCCCTTTTTGTTTGTTTACATTCTTCACCTTCCTCGTGTTCCTTCTTCCTCCCTCTCTTCCTCACATTCTCTTTGCACACCCATGACCTCCATGATCTATCCTGTTCAATATTAACATATACATCTCATTCATATACAATCTCCTTACATACAACCCTCTATAGTTTTTAGCCAACCCACTGATATCTTCACTCCTCTACTACTTCACTATGGTAGGTTTTACATGAAACCACAGGCTTTTTTTAACTGTTTTACATTCTTCCCTCCCATTCTTCGTTCTCTTCCTGCTCTTCACATTCTTCCGGCACTTCCTGCTTCACAACCAGAACCATAGGGGCTCACATCTAGTGCATTGTTCACATAGCTAATCATATATAGATGACAGTTTTCTTGTACACACTCTGGATGCCTACATGTACCCTACCCTGAGGAAGCTTGAATGAGAAAGTGGCATTGAGCTATCAACGAGTGTCAAGAATACTAAGCATGGAGAGAGAAGAGGAAAGGAAAATGAGGCGGGCTCCCTGACGGAGAGGTGGATCTTGGAAGGCATATCCATCTGCTTGTACTTGTAGTATTTTTTGAGGGTGGAAAATGGAGAACTACAAAGGCAAATCTTGGACATACCTCAAAACCGGGGTCCAACATTTGCTAAAGAAGATGAAGTCTATTGACCGATGAGGAGGTAAGCTTGTTGTCATCCACTCGGATGAGCTCGGCGTTTCATCTGCTAACCTGGCGCCTAGGAACAACAGCGCGACCCTCCTATTGCCAGGCAAAGTATCCATGCCATAGTAGGTTCTTACCCCTGATCCCACCTGCATAAATGCTCACTCCTATAGGCTTTCTTACTACTCTACTCCCATGGCTATAGTATGCCATCACGTCAGGCCGGTCTGTCCCCTTATATTACCCGGATCCTCTCTGATGGACACGTCTACACAACTACGAAAACTGGCTTTCCTGCACACTCTTGCCACTGCTACAGCAGTAGGTTCTTACTCCTGATACCTATCTGCATAAATGGTAATGCGACTACAGGCTTACTTCTCTGCTTCCTTGTTCCCCCTGCAACAAGGTTCAAAGCTACTGCACTAGCTCTATGGCAAGTTATCATCGTATGCAGGGTAGGCGATGACAATTTCGACAAATCCAGCACTGATGCTAACATGATCATAGATCGAGCCTCTTCCATTTCTCCCTCTTCGCGGTATCGGAGCACCTTGAACAGACCCCTCACTTTCCACCTGTTGTTGCCCAGTCATGGCCAAATGAGATGGACACCGGTAGGGATAGGAGGGGCCGTGGATGTCTCCGCCCTCCGTCAGGACCTCGTCCGGAAACCTAACGGGTCCACCGAACGTGGATAATATGTATAATATAGTAATAATAATAATGACTAATGCAGAACGTTAATGAAGAATGCTAATAATAATAATGTTAATAAGGAGCGCTAAAATGATAATTTTCCGACTCTGCCAAGAATAATGCCCTACCGTGTGACCGTAGGGATGTAGCAACATAGATGCAGAAAGGGCCTTTGGAAGGTGTGAGCAGGGACGGCACGACTAAGGCAGAACGCCGGAATCCAGAGGCAGCACATGGATCCGATATTTTCTAGATGGCGGCAAGCAGCTGAGGTAAGGCAAGCAGATGAACCATATTCTATCCAAAAAGAAATTACCGTATCTTTGATTGTTTTGGCCTGAGACACCGAATCATGGGAAGATAACGGGCTTGGCACAGGTATATAAACATGACAGATTCTTGTACTGAGGCTTTTATAGCTACGTAACTATGTATAGACTCTGAGGCACAGAAGATTCCTAGGTATAGCCTATAGGGATAAAAAATCTTGTAAGACATGAGAATGAGTAGATATTTTTGTAAGCCACCTAAAGCGAGGTCTGCCTGCATAGAAGGGACTACATGGTTATGATTGTTGAGGTATATAAGCTTTGGCGCATGTGTATTCAATGAAAGATACTAGGAAATATGAAGTATGAACAGATGATGGACGCCTTTTGTATTGTAGCAATTTGACAATCTAGTTACAAGACTTTTTGGCAGAGGTTCTGCCACATATTTATGTCTTATAAGTTATCATAGTTGGGTTTGCCCGGTTTTGTTTGTCATCATGAATATGTAAGCTCAGTCATCCCAAACTCTTGTGGACTCTTGTGGATTCTTGCGGAGTAACTCAAGGAGTAACTACCAGAGTAACTTCATGAATCATGTGGAACTTGACGGAAGTGGTTATCGATCCAATTTGCATCTTGTGAAGGATTTTAGGTTGTGTAAACTTAGTCAGTGATAAGGTTTCAACAGTTTTATATATATATATAAATATTGATACAAATATGTGGCTGCCAGCTTGCCACCCACAAACAATGTGACACGGCAACATTGGAAAGATTCAACAACCCCTGGAATAAGGAATCCTTAAAGTACATATTAAAGTCTGGATTAAAGCCTTCTTAAAGCCTTTCAAGTTAAGATCTTCGAGGTATATATGATGGTTCATGACATTTCATGTGCTGTCCGTATACTAGTAATTAATAATAGCTTGTATGTAGGTAGCAGATCCTCCTACCCTCTATCTTTTAAAAGATCTCTCTTCAGGCCTACGTGGTATGTGCTGCCTGTGTGTCAAAAACAGGAAATTCTAGAATAATTATATAGACAAATACTCCTATACCGATTGGGTTGAGCAACGGCAATTGCTCAAGGAAGGGGCAACAGTAATGGCCCATAGGAGGGCCAACAGCAATCACCCAAGGAAGGGACGGACAACGGACAACGAGCAAAGGAGTCTACTAGGTAATGAGGGAGAAATAAAGACCCTGGGGGTTCCTCATGTTGGAGGATTTCATTCTTTGTTAATTGTCATTACTAGAAATCATGTGTATCATGATCTAACGGTTTTACTGGGAATCATAAGTAATATACAAAAGGACGATTGGCTCCTGTTCAGACCACTTTGATGATCCAGGATAATTCTGGCTTCCTAAATCGAGATTGACTGACACTATGATGTCGTCAAGTATCCGGCAGTGGTAGTCTGTAGATTCTGACTTCTCAATACTTTTCCTGAATCACTGCACTTGCTGCCCAAGGTTCATCATATTACTCCTAATCTTCCCCTGCATAAATGCCATCGCAAACACAACACAAGTACTAACATAATGATAGATCTACGTAGTGGTTGCCAAAGTGATTTCTCACGCTCCCCCCCCGTACTTTCATAACCAGGAAGTATTGCTAGGATGGAAACCAGCCGTTTGTTGTCATTTTGTTGTATCACTGCTCCTGCTACTACGCTGCTATAGCTGTAATCGGTACATATGTAGTGCCTGCCTCCAAGAACCAGGTACAAATAGCTAAACAGGAAGCTTTGACAGTCGAAGCAAGAATTTGGGATAACAGCTGTACTCAACCAGTCTCTCCAGGCTTCTTCAAAGGCATTATTGCCCATTCTTGCCTATTATCTAGAGACTAGCGATAACCTGGCATCTCGACGTAATCTGATCCTCTCGCTTTCCTGCCCCACGTCTCCTTTGGCTTGTCGTGTACGAATCCGCTATCACCGCCGTAGTTAGAACGCGCCGGTGGCAGAACGCGGTAGAAAGTAGGAGTATACCGGACTGAAATAGCACTAAATTTTTATTTCACGACAATTGATGAATCTTCCGGACCTTGCTCTTCCTCAATAATGATGACCTTGCGCATCGTCATGCCATGCACTAAGACTTCATCATCACTTGCCAAATCATGGGCTAAGTATGCAGAGACTTCGCAGCAGGCTCCCTGACGCTCTAGGTTTAGTGTCAAACCGAACACAGGCCTTCTATGGATCAGACCGTACTTTCAGCTTAGCCCCACTTTTTGGGTAGCTGACTGAGACAGGGGACTGAGGTAAAAGGAAAGTTTGAGCAAGATTGAAGGAATGTGTAGTAATATTTATTATTATTCCATCCAGGGGAAGCCTATCCCCATCCTTGGCTTATTACATACATAGCACAGCAACAAGAACAAGCAGAGACCCTTGAGGCAAACATTGATTACAGGGGTCTGATCCATAGAAGGCCTTCGTTAATTGATGAGGACACATGTTTGTCCTTCCGACTTATCATCAACGCTCTAGGTTTAGTGTCAACTGGGGACGGGGCACTAGGACTTAGGCGCAGTGACACTAACCAACGGCAACCATACAAAGAAGGATAGCATTAAGGTGTGGGACCGTTTTAAACTAGAAGTAGCAAAGCTTGCCGTCCGAGGTCCTCTGTATTGATCGCCATGCTTGTAATCATACACTTGTAAGATTGGCCTATCGTTAGCGACAACAAAGTTGAATAAACGAAACAAACGAAAAATCCGAGGAACGCCCATCACAGGCCACGCATCATAGAGTAGAGGTACGTGGATATTTTTTTCGGACGGATAGAAAGAGAAGTATCCTTTATCGTAAAGTCGCATCCAAGAGAAAAGCATGGGGAGGGCTCCGAGGGAGGTGGGAAGGCATGGAAACATTGCAATATTCTCTTCCTATTCGTCCAAAAACGTATGTACCTCCAAAGCCAATCTAGTTTTCACTTCTTGGATTGGCCCACCCCCCACCTTACCCCACCCACCCTTCAGCCCTCGTCCGTGGGTAAGATTGTGGTTTTCCTTATGATAGATTTTCTCAAAACTTCCTGTGTCGCTCGCTATTAACTCGACCAGTGCGCGACCCACGTCGCTTGTTCATCCGGACCTGTCGCTCTTAATTATAGCTGCAGCGTTTTTGACGAGTATCATAACACTGAATTATCTTATTATTAATAAGTACAGTAGTACAGTGAACCGCCACCTCGTTATTGTAATTTCCAGTGTGAGCTCTATGCTATGATAACGGTATAAGTAGACATTTTGAGACTATGATAATACGCAGAGAGGATAGGTCAGTATAGCCTCAAAAGCTCAGACCACACATTCTTTTTGGACTCCTTTATCGAAACAGGAAAAAAAAATCACCATGAGACATTAAAATCTGGTCATCGCCAACCATACCCGGAACAGTATAATGAAGCGCTATTCTTGCGGCTGGCGCACTAAACTGCCACTAACCACTAGGCTCGGTTAGAGAGCCAAAAAAAAAAAAAATCACACATTAAAATCTGGCAAAAAATCCGAAGGTGGTCTACCTCAGTGAGCTGTTCACCGCCTGCTGAGTTAGGCATAACTCATTTTTTTGAAACGAGCAATCAAGTCTTGGTAAAAAGAATTTCATATTCATATTATAATTCTCCAAATCTGCATCTGCCTCCTCATATAGTTTATGATGTAGTTCATCTTGATTTGAGAATATTTGTCTTTTACCAATCTTACAAGGATGCATTGGGTTCATTATTCTGAAGCATCTCCCGAATTTACTACCTAATAATGGGACTGACAGCTCGGCCAGTTAAATACAGGGTTAGGCCCTTTTAAGGCTGAGGGTACGAATCCTCTCGACGATGATAGGTATGATATGATAGAACCTTTTTAGCGGGCTGAGATCTACATTTTTAGACCAATGGACAGTGCTACAGTAGTTTGGGCGAAGCAAATCCTTTCCCTACCCAGCACAACGCCCGAGAATCTGAGGTAAAGAATCCATGGACACTAGCTTAAACCATCACGCTATCATAGGCCTCATTGATGAGAAGGATTGACTTCCAACAGTGAAGTCATGTATACATGTTATGTGTTTACTCATAGGCGTAGCACACGGACTATTATTAATAATAATTATAAACCGTTTAAGTAGTGGTCAGTAGGTTGGAGTGAGGGGTGAAGTAAGATCATGAGGCTTGTCGTTTGATAAATAGACGTGCTGAGAAGCGGGCAAAGGAAACTGATAAGGTGTGCCAATTGGCAGTTATTATCTAGTCTCAACTGCCAGGTTACATTTAGCCGAGCCCCTTCCACCCTCGCACTCAACTGATTGGCCAATTGGTTATCTGAGTAGAGAAAAAGACTCTTCTATGATAATAACTAGATGGTTGAAAAAGTGAATTTGCTAGCTTTTCCATAGAAAATGAATAGTGCACACCCACTCTGCCCAAGATAAAACCAGTGAGATAAAGAAAGAAGATGAGGTCTGAGCTTGCTGAGGTAACTAAGTTAAACTGTTTTAGGTTGTAAGTTGCTGTGAGCTAAATGGATTGCCTTCTACCCAATCTAGTCTCAACTTTTTTTTTCTTGGATAATAAACTCTACTTGTAGCTATGTGCTCACTATTTTCCACCATATCCGGGGTGGGATAATATACTCCATACGTAAGGAGTGCAGGTAGGCGCATGCTAAACTGCACTGGTAACTGGTTGAACTCTGCCATATGCATGCATCACTAGGTAGATTCCATCAAGGGTCCGAGGCCCCTATTAGGTAGAAAGCATTAATGTGCGTGGGGGCCTGGCGATTAGATGGTCATAAGTTGTCAGTTTTCGCTGTGATTTCTCATATCCTCCTCTTCTCTGCTCAACCCTCCACATGCACATACATGATGTTTTTCACAGCTATTCTCTTCCTCCACTGACTATATGGAGTCCATAACCGGACATGGTACATACATGTGGGCACTCGCAACACGGCAACCGAGTTGCAAGTTAGGCTCTCTTCTCTCACAGCTCTGGCTTCCCATCGCACAATAATAGTAGGTTTCACAGCACTGCCACGAGGCCCCGAGGCTAACCTGATGACAGGTTGACAATTTTTGACACGCGGTAAAGCCATCAAATTCTGCTGGTGAAAGAGATACTGCCAGAGTCAACTCAACATTCAACCTTGATCCCAACATCTCAACGCTCCGGCGATGGCGAACATAGAGGAAATTATTGCTGAGACGACTCGTCCATCATGATAAGGGAGTGAATATCGATCAGGAGAGTGACCGCTACGAGCTCACTCGCGATTTTCCATTGCCATTGGAGCCATTAATTGATCATGCTCTTAGCATGATGGCTTTAGAAGGTGTTGGGTTCACCATGCCACCTTCCGACCTGGTATGATATAATTCTTTTTTTCTTACCCAGTATGATTTGTTTCCACCTAACGTTGATTTTACCAGAGGCAGAAATTGGAGTCCAATGCCACACGGCAAAAACTTACTCCACCTTCAGGTCACGGGTCGTGATTATGAAACTCGAGACCTTCGCCGCGGAACTTGTGGACGCGGGCTGCTCGTTGCCACCCCACAAGATCAACACCCCCAAGGACCCCGAGCCCCGATGCTATAACTCCTGCGTCCGAAGACTTTATGTCTATGGAGGATCTAGTGAGTGTATAATTAATAATACTAGGCTGCCAGGAAAGTCCGAGATTTCAATGAGTTCGTATGTATCATAATAGTCTGATTAGCAATATACAATCATAAACTTCTGCAATTAGAGTATGCGATTTGTCCAATGGACGAAATCAAGCAAAATAATACCCAGAAGATCAGAGCGTGGCTGCGTGGCTATGCGAGAGTTAATATTACAGGTCCTCGAACTCAATATAACATTTTGGTCAAGGTTGTTGGTATTCAGAGTTCTCTGCTGCCGGGCTTGATAATGAGAGAAAATGGCTATGTAGGTCGGGATTCTCGAGGCAATGAGATCGCATTCTTGTATAATTACAAAGCGAGCTTTACCGCTATCAATCACCACGTCTCCGCAGCAGATAATGTTTACAGCAGTCGTTTCACGTTTCACTTGAAGGACATATGCCTTTGACCCTTCTCCGAGTCTGATAAGTAGCCAAGCTCCCACCGACCAAATGGCAAAAAATCCGAAGGTTGGGTACCTAGGTACATAACTAAATCGCCTTCAACGATGCCTGCTTAAGTGGGTTTCGCTGACCAATTATTGAGTCTCAATCTGCCAAGTTCGCCCGTACCTAGGCATGATTGTAAGTAGTGGTGCGTTAGCCTCAAACTCTCAATTCATTCCTTTTCGAATGTTTATCAAACACAACGAATGTTACTGCTATTCTTAAAGCGAGACTGGCATTCGAATGCGTTACGTATCCTGAATATTTGCGAAGAAAATCAATAAAATCGAACAAATGGCTGTTGAGCTTCTGGTTTTTTTTTGGGGGGGGAGGGTCAACAAAACTGATTGGTTCCACCAAAACCCGTCGCTGTGGCTGTGTGTGCTCGGGCTCAGACTAGTTTTCGGGGGTGCATAGGGGTATGCCTAAGAGAGTTTAGTGAGAAGCCAAAACATGCTGATTTTACCGTCTGGCCATCTGACTGGGGGAAACCTAGGAGGAGTGGAGAGGTGCTCCACTGACTAGCAAAATGCTGGTAATATAAAGTCCTTAGACTCAAGATCCAT
>Ga0316214_1000029_pt1 | contig 13538 bp, 6 predicted proteins | sample NRE4metagenome_FD_207797 | JGI IMG/M metagenome (GOLD analysis project Ga0316214, IMG submission 207797) | Spruce roots microbial communities from Maridalen valley, Oslo, Norway - NRE4 | ecosystem: Host-associated > Plants > Roots > Unclassified | place: Norway: Oslo | collected 2017-09-15
GGTAAATACCCAACTTCGCTTTGCTTTTCTTTTTCCTCGTGGACATATTGAAGCCACGCCTTCTTTAAAACATGAAACTTTTCCGCAGCTAACTTTTGAGACATTGTTTTAAAAGATGAAAACAGATGATTTTGGAAAATAAAAACTGAGGTTATAAGAATAGAGGAGTTAAAAATATGACTCAGGTTTGAGGTGTTAATTAATTTGTTGAAAGATGAACTGCTCGATTTTCTGTGCCTTCTATCTGGATCTGCCTGCACTATTTATGTATCGCTTGAAGTTGGTGTTGGGTTTTTCCCACTCTTGCTTCGTCGCTTTCGATCGTGAATTGATCATACAGAAATGTCTGGCTTGCCTTGGCTTTTCCAGATGAAATTACGTCAAAATGCAAATAATATGTAAGCTGTTATGGAAAAGTTTTAAAGTTTCTCGCAAAGGAACCTTGATGAAAATCATTATTGTCCTCTTCGTGTAGTTCATGCTGATGGCGCTTAATTCAAAGTTTACAGAGGGCAAGATGTCATATGATCCACTGTGAGAAGCTATGCAACAACCGCTAGTTCCCAGGATCCGTTTTCCGGGTACGCCTCCCCCTAGCGAGGGTATCACTACCCCGCTTCAAATTCTGGGCGACCTGCGTCATGCATGATGCGACTCGAGCCCGTCGATTTACCTATGTATGTACATTTCCACCTCAGTTTCCTCAAACTATGGAGTTATGTCGTGTTGAGGCTAGTTTTTGGTAATATTCTACTATTCTTAAGTTAGATTACAATAATACCCAATGGCGATCATTCGTGACTCCGTACCTTAGGATATCTTTTTTGAGTGTGTTAGTTGACCTTTCCCATCACCCAAAAGACAATCAAATGACTCGAGGGTTTACATCATAGCTTGATGATCTGTCCGGAACTTAGTATCATCACGAGAGATACTTCCCCACATGTTGTGGCTCATAACAACGCTCCTTCTTTAACCGAGTCTATCCTCATTCCTTCATTGGCTATTCTCGCCGAAAGTTACAGTGACTGTGGGCTTGAGTTTTATTCAAGTCATTATTTTCGAATTCAATGAGAACAACGAGAAAAGCCGAAAAGATTCATGCTGAGATAAATTTCCTGTAATAGTCGTTAAAAACTGTAATAATAAGGTAGATCTCTAGTCCTATACTATAATTTTGTATTTGGAAATATTTAGAGAGTATAAGTTGATACAAATTTCTGTTTCCCTACATATTTCCCCGCCTGTTGAGACATTCCCACTCATAACAACTACTCTCCCCGCTCCTTCTTTAACCGAATCTATTCTCATTCCTTCATTGGCCGAGCCTATTTTCACGGATAAAGCAAGGTTACAAGTCATGCGTGGACCAGGAAACATTTAGAGTGTTAGTTGACCTCGCCTATCATCATACAAAACCATCAAATGACCAAGAGTTTGCATCATAGGTAGCTTGATGATCTGTGCTATGATCCACTAGGTACACTTCCCCCATACGTTCTCAGTACGAATCTCTATTATCACTCCTTTAACCGAGTCTATCCTCCATCGGTGAATGCTAGTTCCCAAGATCCGCTTTACTAGTTCCCAGGATCCGCTTTCCCGGTACGGAGGCTACCCCGCTTTAACATCAACCCCTACAGTAGTGCTTACATATCACAAGTGGATCTGCTCTCTGTGCAATTCGAATTAAGCTCCACCAGCATCATCATATCATGACAAAAATAAAATACATAAAAATGCCTTTCATCAAGGCCCCTTTGCGATAAACTTTAAACTTTTCTGCAACAGTACGCAACGGCCATATAGCGTCTGCGGCTACTCGAAAGTTAGCGTGTATATACTGCTACTAGTTAATGTACTACGCCAATATTAAATATGCCCAGTAGCGTTAGTGAAAGAAAATAAACTTTTGTGGCCCTAGCATGCGGATAGAAATGACACTTTCCTCCACGGTGCCACCGTCGAGTCGTCAACAAGCAATAGCAATAGCGTACGAGAGGACTCTACGATTTCGAATCCATATTCCGGCGATAGCCGCGATGTTTATTATGACCCTTCAGATAATTCTGAACCACTCATTTACTCCATAAATTTTGCTATAACAATTTCAAACTTGTTACCTAGTATTATTACTCCACTTCATCGGGTGATAGCGGAACCCTCTAATCCACAAAGAATTAAACTATTGATAGAGACATTCTCCAACATCATCTCACTGGGAACCTCTTTTGAATCCCTGTAGTAATCAATATTTGCCTGCGATATATTCTTCTCAAGATTGCCTCCTCTCCGATGCGGGTATGGTAGCCATTACCACTCTCTAACATTTTCCTTCATATTTCACAAGCCTTAACTCTATATGATCGATGGGAAAGGTTGGTCTCTGCGTTGCTTCAATTGAGTTGACTATACATAAACGTTTTATTACTCTCTTAACAGATGATGGCTTTTATTCGTCGACTTAGTTAACAAACTCATGGCCCTAATTGTTTGGGACAAAGCCACTATCACACACAAGAGACGACATATCCCGGTCGGATATCTAAGCTCACATTTTGAGATTCGTATATGCAATACTATTCTTAGATTACAGTGACTCCGTACCTGCGACATTTTTGGACTTAGAGCCGTCACCATAATGTCCCAAAGGGCCTGACATCATACATAGAATTAATGGTCACGATGATCCGGCATTACCATATTATCCCTGCTCCTTCTTTAACCAAGTCCCTTCATTGGCCGAGTCCCGAATCTATTCTTGTTGACAAATCAAGTTATAGTAATTCCCAACGGTGATCATGTCCCTGGCATAATTTTGGATTTACAGCCATGAACAGATGACTTAAGGGTTTGCATCTAGCTTGATGGTCCGTGACTCCGTGCTATGATCTACCATCACAAGTATCATTCCACTTCCCCACAAGTTGTGCCGGCGCCTACGCTACCCCGCTTTCTTTCCCTGCCCGGACAAAGAATGACGATGTTCTAAAATACTCAGTGTTGAAATTCTCTTTGACATTAATCATTACTGTAATTCGTACATGCCCTACAATATTCTAGAATGTAGTAGAATAATGATGTCAGATTCCATGTGAATGCAGGTCAGATGACACTGAGCGACACACAACACAGCATACTTCCCTTTCACCTGACTCAATAATCACGGTCCTTCTCTCGTTCCTCTTACCAGAGGGAGGATCAAGTGAAGGTCTAGTGACTCACGATTATTATTCCAATTTCCCATGAAGGCAATCACTTTCAGCCATTGCGTCTTGACTTGTGTATATATATATGTATGTCCTCCCCAGTTCGCTATCTACTGCCATAGATCTCCACGGTTTTACCTCCTTCATACTGCTTTCGATTTTGTTCTTTCAGTTTGTCCCCCAATAATGAGTCATTCACCCAATACTTTCTGCTCGTTTTCCTGTGTTTTGGAGATTGTGCAATCTCCCTCGTCTCCATGTGGCAACGCCTTGGAGATTGCCACTTGTATGGATGGTACCGTCTACTCTGACGTGCCTACTCTGTCCAATCCTGACCTCATTGGAATTCGTGTCAATTATTTTAACGCTTCAAAAAATGACTTTCCTGTTGGCTCTCTCGTCTTCTGCCAAGGAACAATGACAGTTCTTGAATCTGTGTCATATGACCCTGTTCTTTCTGTTCGTGCCACCTCATTATTAAGGTATTATATGCCTCCATATTTCTTCCAATTTTCTTATTCATCAACCTATAGCTGTCCTGGAGATCACACTGCCGTTGACTACTACGAAAAATGCCCTCCACAAAACGCCAGCGTTTCGTTTGTTGGCAGGGTCATTGCAACGAAGACGGCAGGAGGTCGCCGCTTCTTCTCTGTCCAGGTGACAGCTTTCAAACCAAGGGACAACGGTGAATCGAGTTATGAAACATTCCATCTCGTATGTCTGATGGCTCCCGATATACGTTGGGGCAGAGTAAAGTTTCCTTCGATGAATTCGTATGTTCAGGCAATGGGTAATGCATCTAATTATTCCAGCTTTCTGTGCTTCGCTGACCCCATATAGGAGAAATTATTGGCTTCACAAATACTACAAGTTCTACGGATTCTAAATACATCTGCATTTTACTTCAAAACCTGTCTTTTATCCCTTCCATCCAGCCACTGGCTGGAACAAACTCTCCGTCCCCTACGACTCCGCCGTCCCGGAAACGTCGATATGTGGAGGCGGCATCCTTGTTCTCTTCCCCGAATGCCACCCAATCTCCTTTGGCTGCAGTTGTGCCAGAAACGCCCATTCCATCCCCAAGTCAAGTGTCTTCTTCTACGGTCACTAACATTGGTAAGCACTACACCCCGGGGCCCGTTCCTATTATTCCTTCCCTGATAACTGCTTCCTCTCGTATTAATATTTGCCACAGACACGGATGTCGACGACAGTCCCTTAAAAAAGAAGTCCACATCGAAGGCCCGCGGGAAGAGAGCCTCTCCCTGAGATACTGGCTTGATCTGTTACATGATGGCACCACTAGGAGCGAATGGGGAGCCCGTTAATAAAAAAGAGTATGGAACAGATGGCGTTTAGAAATTATTACTGAGTGCTTGTATTTCAATGTTGTTTAGTACTGAATACTACTATATTTCTTCATGCATTTCCCCATCTTACTACTTACATGTAATAATTTACCGCCTTTAATCGTGACCTCCTTCATGGACTTTAGATAAGGAATTATTGACCGATCACTTTTTATCAATAAAAAACAACGTACTCTATTCCGCAGAGGACAGGTGATGATATATGTTGCCTCTAGTGTGACCAATTACAAAGTTGACCGCTTTACCATGCTACTTAATTAAGAACTTACATTATTCGTCGAGAAAATAATTTAATGAACTGATGGATGCGGCTAGTTTAAATTGATAAATTCCACTGTCACACAAAAAAGCTTTCAACAAGTTTTTGCAAGCTTGCCCGTGGGCATGCCGGGAGACAATGTTTTTGATCATCCATTGATCCTGTCTTTGAAACAAGACTTCAGAGCAAAATCCTTCCACTATCCTCGACGGCGATCATGCAATGACTTCGTGCATGCCATGGATCATATTTTCTGTTCGTCCATAACATTGAATTGAATGAGAATGACTTGGGGTTTGCGTCATGATCTGTACTATCTGGCGCCACATGCTATACTCCGTCATTAACCGAGGAAGATGAGACTTCTAAACTAGTTCCTGGGATCCGCTTTCCTAGCATTTAGCAGTGACTCCTCCACCTTGGCTTTCACCACTAGACTCATTCTAAAATGCTAGCACTACTACCAGAGGCGTCTCTGAAAAGAGCTTAGTAGCTCGTCCTAGACCCACACAATGGCATATGTGGAACGGATTTTGATCCCCGATATCGATTCTTTTGTTGCTGTAAATTTAGAATATTGCCCCTGTGATTTCAAGTTGTTGAAGCCATCGCATAAGCTAGAGGGGAAATTGGAATTTAGTCACGGCGAAAACCTTTTTTTCCCGTCCGCCTACATAGCTTGTATGAGAGTTAACAACTTTAAGTCACAAAACCAACTCTTTCATCGATCATCAGATGTCAGCGTCTTCACTCATCAAATAGTATATATATATCTCTCATTTCTTGATTAATCCCAAAATCTGTGGATTCTATAGCTTATCCAGTACAAAGACTACTATACTACCTCCATCCCCTCTTCATACTGACTCTACTTGTGTTATTTTACTTTATACTCCAATCATGAGCCATCTATCCAATACTTTTTGCTCGTTTTCTTGTGTTTTGGAAATTACAGACCCCCCTTCAACCTCACGACGCATTTCGTTTGATATTGCCACTTGTATGGATTGCACCGTCTACTCGGAAGACGCGCCTATTCTGTCCAGGCAAGACCTGATTTTGATTTACGTTAATTATTTTAACGCTTCAAACTCAGACTTCCCTGTTGGCTCTCTCGTCTTCTGCCAAGGAATTCTGACTGTTCTCGAATCTATGTCAAATGGCCCCGTTCTTTCTGTTCACGCCACCTCATTGTTAAGGTAACGTACCTTTCCCCCGGTTTTTATTTTCCGTTTTTCCCTATTCAACGAAGTACAGATGTCCTGGCGATCCTGCTGCCATCGACTACTACGAAAAATGCCTCCCACACAATGCCTGTATTTCGTTTGTTGGCAAAGTCATTTCAGCGAACACCGTAGATGGTTGCCGTTTCTTTTCCGTCCAAGTAACAACCTTCAAACCCGGGGTCAACAATGAATTGGGTTACGAAACATTCCATCTCGTGTGTCTGATGGCCCCTCATATACGTTGGCGCAGAGTTCGGCTTCCTTCGGTGGATTCGTATGTTCAAGCAATGGGTAATGCATTTTTTTTATCTCAGTGTCTATGCTTCACTGACCCTATATAGGAGAAATTGTTGGCTTCGCAAATGCCGCGAGTTCTAAGTGTGTCTGCATTTCACTCCAAAACCTGTCCTATATCCCTGTCGTCAAGGCACTTGCTGGAACAAACTCTCCGTCCCCCTCTACTCCTCAGTCCCGAGAACGTCGATTTGCGGAGGCAGCTTCCTTGGACTCTTCGTTGAATGCCAGTCCTCAATCTTCTTCGGCTGCGACTACTTCGGTTGTGTCCCATAATAAAGTATCTTCTATACTCAGTGGCGTAGGTAAGCACTGCGCCCCGTTCTAATTATTTCCCTAATCCTTCCATACTAATATTTACTACAGACACAGAGGTCGACCCCTATCACTCATTGGACATTGACAACAGTCCCCTAAAAAAGAAGTCCAAGGTATTCAAAGGCTGCGGGAAGTCAACCTCTCTAATAGCTTGATCTGCTAAGCGGCCGCCATCCCCGACTACATGATGGGGCGAGAAATTTGGGAGAGGGGGAGGGCCATTAATTAAAAGACTCTGAAACAGACAGCGTTTACTAGTAGTACTGGATATTTCTTGATTGAAAAGTCTTCCATCTCATTACTTCGTGGTTAACTGCCTTAAACTGCTCACATAAAGAAATTATTGAGAAATCAATTAGTATCAATAAAAAACCACTCTTTCCCAGAAGACAGATACCGATGAGTGTAGCCTTTAGCTTGTCAGATTGCAAAGCTCAATATCGGACGTTACTACTTGAGGACTGATCCTGCTACTCCACCGCCGATGTCGTTGCTATGTTGTCGCTATAACTGCTTTACCACAGCTACGGAACCAAGCAGCACATAAAGGGTTTCAGATCCTAATCTTTAATTGAATAACGACTTTCAGTCATTTCCTTACTTCATTCATCAAGAAACTCAACCAACAGACTAATTGTGTACTACAGAAGACCGCTTATTTATTTAAATTGTGACGAAGCCACCATCACACGAAACAAAGTTTCCATGGTGTTCTCGGTAGTTACGTCCTTGCAACACTCTAGAGTTCAGATTCCAGGAGACGATTTTTTTGCTACAACCTATTTTTGGAATAAGACGTTAGCCAAACAAATCCTTCCAGTAACTTCCAACAGTGTTCACGCTGTGATGAATTCATGTGTACCATTGCCCGTATTTTTGAGTTTGGAAACATATCAAATAACTGACCTTGCATGTTCAATGACTTTGAAGTTTTGAATCATGTGTACTTATGTGTACTTATCTGGTGATCACCTGTGGCGTTCTCAACTTCTCACTCACCGGATCCACTATCTAGTTAACTAGTAGATCTGCAACAGGAGCCTGAGATAGCACCCGAGGAATGGTATGTATAGAATCAGCTGGATTGTGTTGGAATAGACTAAGCATTACACTACGAGAATATTCCATGAGCTACTAGACTGCGTGCTCTACATGAATTATCACGGAGAACTTCCCAGAAGATACATATTTCAACTCATGTTATCTCAGTATTAATTTCATCACGTAGGCACGTTACATACCTCATATCTAATGTTCCACCATTGCTTATCGGATCGTGCGAAAAATATCCAAGTCGGAAATCTATGCACTAAAGAGTTTGCATGATGATCTGTTCATACTTCCCCGCATGTTGTGGCTTTCCCACTCATAACAACTACTATCCCCGCTCCTTCTTTAACCGAATCTATCTCCATTCATTCATTGGCTAAGCCTATTTTCGCGGATAAAGCAAGGTAGTTATGCATGGACCCGGAAACATTTAGAGTGTTAAACCATCAAATGACTCAAGAGTTTGCATCATAAGTAGCTTGGTGATCTGCACTCATAAGCAGTGGATGTCGTCACTCCTTCTTTAACCGAGTCTATCCTCCATACCAAACTTCTACGCTAGTTCCCAAAATGGTACGCCTCCCCTGCTTTCAACAATAAACTTCTACGCTAGTTCCTAGGATCCGCTTTCCGGGTACGCCTCCCCTGGGCTAGTTACCCCGCTTTAACAGAGGTTCATATCATCATTTTCAACCCCTAGTGCTTAACTCTCTTCGAATTAAGCTCCATCAGCATCATTGTACCAGAAATAAAATACACGAAGAGAACAATGCTTTTCATTGGCATGTCCATTTAAGCTTTGCTATAGTTAACAGCTCAATATTATTGTTATCAATGATGGTGTAACCCTCTAATCCACAAAGAACTAAACTTATGTATGATTGAAACGTTCTCTGACATCAATTAAGTAATTCCCAACAGCGATCATGCGTGACTCCGTACCTGCGACATTTTTGGACTTCAAAATATTTAGAGCCATCGCCATAATGTCCAAGAAGACTATCAAATGATTTGCATCATAGCTTGAGGATCACGATGATCTGACGTACCACCATTGTGCCGTTCTTATCCATAACTAGTAGACTTATTTACTACCTAGTAGCGTTAGCCAACTATCATACTATCCCCGGCCCGCTCCTTCTTTAACCGAGTCTATCCTCATTCCTTATCCAATTTACGAAAATAGGCTCGGCCAAAGACCGCCCCTCACCATACAAAACGATCAAATGACTCAAGAGTTTGCATAATAGCTTGATCTGTGCTATGATCCACTAAGTACATATACTCACACGTTGTGGCGTTAACCTCCCTCATAACTAGTATAAATTCACATGAATTTCTGTCGTCACTCCTTCTTTAACCGAGTCTATCCTTAGTGGAGTCAATTCTCGCTAGCTAGAACCTGAAAACCCAACCCCCTTCGAAATGGCCAGCAAAGTTTGTACGCTAGTTCCGCTTTTCGGGTACGCCTCCCCTAGTTACAGTAATAAACTTCTACGTACCTACGCTAGTTCCCAGGATCCGCTTTCCCCTATCATAGTACACCTACTACGCGGAGGCTAGCTACCCCGCTTTCTTTCCCGGGACAACGAATGACGACGAAATTTGGTCTCGTGATATTTATATACATTTGTTAACGTATATTACTGTATAGAATGTAGTAGAATAATGATGTCAGATTCTATGTAAATGCAGGTCGGATGACTACGCTAGGTTCCCAAGATCCCCCTGACTACTTCTCCGAGACTCAATTTTATTGCAATAATCACTTTCAACCATTGTGTCTTATATATATGCATGTCCTTCTTCCCCTTTCACTACTATACTTGCATAGTTCGATCTCCACGATTTTACATCCTTCATACTGCATTCAATTTTTGTTTCCCCAAACATCATGAGTAATTCTTCCAATACTTTTTGCTCGTTTTCCTGTGTTTTGGAGATCGTGCAATCTCCTTTGTATCCACGTCCCTACTCCTTGGAGGTCGCCACTTGTATGGATGGTACCACCTACTCTGACGTTCCTACCCTATCCAAACCCGACCTCTTTGGAATTCAGGTCAATTATTTTAACGCGTCAAAAAATGACTTTCCTGTTGGCTCTCTCGTCTTCTGCCAAGGAACATTGACAGTTCAAGAATCTGTGACAAGTGACCCTGTCCTTTCAGTTCGCGCCACTTCATTATTAAGGTACTGTGTCTTACCTCCTTTTTCTTCCAATTTTCCTTATTCATTAAACTACAGCTGCCCTGGAGATCATACTGCCATTGACTACTACGAAAAATGCTCCCCGCAAAATGCTAGCGTTTCCTTTGTTGGCAGGGTCATTGCAACGGACACGACAGATGGTTGCCGCTTCTTCTCTGTCCAGGTGACAGCTTTCAAACACAGGGACAACGGTGGTTCGGGTTACGAAACATTCCATCTCGTGTGTCTGATGGCTCCCGATATACGTTGGGGCAGAGTAAAGTTTCCTTCGGTGAATTCGTATGTTCAGGCAATGGGTAACGCATCCATTATCCCAGCTTTCTGTGCTTCGCTGACCCCATATAGGAGAAATTATTGGCTTCACAAATACTACAAGTTCTACGGGTTCTAAATATGTCTGCATTTTACTTCAAAACCTATCTTATATCCCTTCGGCCCAGGCACTGGCTGGAACAAACTCTCCGTCACCTGAGACTCCGCCGTCCCGGAAACGTCGATATGTGGAGGCGGCATCCTTGTTCTCTTCCCCGAATGCCAGTCCCCAATCGCCTTCGGCTGCAGTTGTGCCAGAAACGCCCATTCCATCCCCCAGCCAAGTATCTTCTTCTACAGTCACTAATATTGGTAAGCACTGTACCCCGTTCCTATTATTCCTTCACTGATAACTGCTTCCTCTCGTATTAATACTTACCACAGACACGGATGTCGACGACAGTCCCTTAAAAAAAAAGTCCACATCGAAGGCCCGCGGGAAGGGAGCCTCTCTCTGAGATACTGGCTTGATCTGTTACATGATGGCGCCACTAGGAGAGAATCAGGAGGCCGTTAAGAAAAAGGGCATGGAACCAAACAGTGTTTAGAAATTAGTACTGAGTGCTTGTCTTTCTTTTTTAGACTTTAGTCTGAATACTCATGCCAAGTTTTCCCTACTTACTACTTAATAATTAACTGCCTTTAGCTGTCACTGAGGCTTTAAATTATGGAATCAATTGCTATCAATAAAAAACTACGTACTGTCACACTTTCAAGAAGTTTTTGCGAGCTCATTTGTGGACATGCCAGGAGACGATATTTTTGATCATCCATCGATCTGAACTAGACTCAACGGCGATCACGCGATGACTTCTGCATCATATTTTCTTTTTCCATAGCATTCAAGGTCAAAACATAGTTTCTCGGTCATTGTCTGTACTGGCGTTAAATACCTGCCCCGCATGCTGTGGCGTTCTACTAACCGAGGGTATTAACTACTTTGAATGAAGTTTAAATCATGCGTACTTATCTGATGCATGATCACCTGTGGCGATCTCACTCGCAAAAGGCCTTCCCCGGATCCGCTCTTCTTCCACGGGCACTATCATAAGGTATCTAGTTAATGTAATGTACGTAGTAGTTAGAACTCTAACCGGAGACTCGAAGCATAGCACCCGAAGAATGATATAATAGAATCAGCTGGATTGTGGTGGAATAGACTAGGTATTACACTACGAGAGTACTCTACGAGCTATAGCGTAATAGAATCAGCTGGATTGTAGTGGAATACACTAAGCATTAGAATACACTACGAGAATATTCCACGAGCTAATACTATAATAGAATCAGCTGGATTGTGGTGGTAGTAGACTAGGCATTACACTACGACAATATTCCACGAGCTACCACATGAGGAAGTGCTGGGAGGAATATATAAAGCACTTCTACGCTTTGAAACTCGGGACAAGACATTTTCACGCCACATATCTACTTGTTATATTTATTGTTTTACCATTGCTCATCGTCTATTCTATCATAACTACTTATAGACCGAGGTGACTCAAGTTTCAACAAAAACGATCAACTGCTTTCTCAACACTGCTACCGATAGAGTACTCTTTCTGTTATAGCGATGTCTGCTCGCCTTCCCGTCTGTAGCGGGTGCCTCGCGCCATGGACACCTTCTCGTTACAAAACGTGTGATAACTGTCGGAATCAAAGAAAGCTGGCTTCACGGGTTCGATCTGGTCCAAAAATTGCTCCTTCAAGCCCTCTCCCACACCCAAATCATCTGCCAATTCCTCTTGCCCCTGCTCCTGTTCGTGCTTCAACTCTCCAACCACTTGCAGTTACTCCAAGTCCTGTCTCACGTCCAAAACTTCCGCTAATTTCTCTTGCCCCTGCTCCTGTTCGTACTTCAACTCTCCAACCACTTGCCGTTACTCCAAGCCCTCTCCCATGTCCAAATCCTCCGCCAAATTCTCTTTCTCCTGCTCCCGTTCACGCTCCAACTCTCCAAACATCTGCCATTGCTCCAAGTCCCCTTTCACAAAAGAGAGTACATGATCCACGTTCCTGCTCTGTGTCTCAAAATGTAAAGAGACGGAGGATAATTCCTAACCCAGACTCAGCACAAGAGGCTTTTGTTCGAGCCTTAAATTTCATGCGTGATGAGTACGAATCCCGGGTAGCTGCTTCTGATCAATTTCCTCCTATAATTTCCTCTTCAATTGTGCGATCTTCAGTGGCCAGGTATGAGGATATAATGACAGCTGCGGCTAAAAGAGGACTGTGCGCTTCCTGTGGCAAAATTGTGCCGACGTCTGACATACGCCAAGTTGAACATGGTGATCATATTCTCAACGTTTTGAAGGGCTCCCTGGATAGCTGTGGCCGCCACGAGAATACTTGGGATATTTGTTCCACATGCTATGGCTCCCTGATCTATTTTAGGATTCCTAAGTTCTCTTGCGAGAATAGAATTAACGTGACCCTCTGTCAGGACTATCCGTCTGTCCTGGATGATCTGACTCACGTCGAAGAATGTCTCATTGCCAGATGCCATCCCGTTGGAGTTATCCTGAAGCTACGACCAGGTGGCCACGCATCTCCTGTCAATCATCACGCACTCAAGGGTCATTTCATTGTTATTCCTCAGGATCCTAAACCGCTTCTTACTATCTTGCCGAGCCCAGATTTACATCTGCATGATATTGTCAAAGTATTCTGGTTAGGCGAGCGACCTCCTGTGAAGGATGACTTCAAACATGCCCTTCTTGTGCGGAAGGCGAAGGTTCTAGCTGCTCTTCAATTTCTCGTTCAACACAACCCCCTGTACCAGGACGTAGCCATCAACCACGCAATGATAGATAGCTGGTCCGATGATTTTATACCCGACGACATACAAAACAATATAATTCATTTAAACGAGGCCGACCACCAGGAACGTGAAGGCTACACGGTAAGCCTGCAGTCCGGTAACTACGAAAACGACCTTCAAGCTGCGCAGGACATTTCTTTTGATAACGGAGGTGATGCCCCATTGATGACCGGTTCGGTCTCCACCGACATCAATGGAGAACGTCAAGACCCCGATTTACGTATGCTGGATTACTTGATGGGAGTAGTCTCGGACCGTGAGATTCAGTCAAAGAACGCCCCCATCGCTCCGGACAAGGAAAGTTTGCCAGCAGTGTGCTACGCTGCTCGAGGTAAAATAACCCCAGTCAGTCACTTCACGGACCCTCATTACTTTCCAGCTGCCTTCCCAACCCTATTTCCAAAGGGTATTGGAGGCCATCTGGACGACCGGAAAATTCCGGTATCGATAGAGGCCTTTGCCAAGTGG
>Ga0316214_1000031_pt1 | contig 13306 bp, 2 predicted proteins | sample NRE4metagenome_FD_207797 | JGI IMG/M metagenome (GOLD analysis project Ga0316214, IMG submission 207797) | Spruce roots microbial communities from Maridalen valley, Oslo, Norway - NRE4 | ecosystem: Host-associated > Plants > Roots > Unclassified | place: Norway: Oslo | collected 2017-09-15
TCTTAATTCTTTTCTTTCTTTAATTTATAAAACTTCTTATATTTTTATTCTTTATTTTATAAATTTATAAATTTATAAAAAATAAATTTAAAATAAATTAAATAATAAATTAATATTAAAAATAACTCTTATAATTATTTTAATTTCATAATTTATTTCTTATTATTTCTTATAATAACTTTACCTCTCCCTTTTTAATTTTCCTATTAACTTAATCTTCTTTCTTCTCCTTTTTCTTTTCTCTTTATTTATTTTACTTTTTCTCTCCTTTTTTTATTTTCTCTTTATATTTTTATTCTTATTTTATTCTTTATTTCTATTTTTATTCTTTTCTTATATTTAAAAATTTCCTTTTTTAGTTTTATTTAATTTTATATTATATTTATTTTTTTTTCTTTTAATTACCCTCTTTCCTTATACTTCCTTTTCCTTTTTATTTCTTTTTTCCTTAACTTTATTATTTATTTCTCTTTATTTCTCTTTATTATTAATTTTAATTTATAAACTATTATTTATCTTTTAAATATAATAAATCTCTTAATAACCCCATTAATATTAATTATTAATCTCTATTATATTCTAATTAATAATATTAAAAATTCCTTTATATTATAAGTTTCTTTACTCTTTATACTTTTAACTTTCTAATATTATATATTAATAAGACTTAGAATTAATATCCTTTTTCTTAATTTTAATAAATAAAATTCCTTCTTTAAATTTAATGCTTTATTATTCTAATAATTACTCTCTAGAGTTTAATATTATATATAAAGTATAAATCTCTCTATTATTTATTCTAACTCTTAATCTTAATCTTAACTTAACCTTTAATTATAATATTCTTCTCTTCTTCTTTATTTATAATTAAAAATATTTAATATTTATTTAGAGTATTAATATATTTACTTTAAGATATACTTTTTTCCTTTCTTAATTTTATCCCTCTTCTTATTATTTAGCCTTTTAAAGTTTCCAAATCCTATTTAGATTTTCTAAGGGCAAATCATAGCTGGCTTACCCTTGACCTCTTTTTAAAGAAAGGTGCCTTAATATTAATTAGAAGGTAGCCTTAAATAAGTGGCTAAGCCTATAAGTCACTTAAATAAAAAACCTTTATAATTATATAATAATTAGCCCTTGCTAGTTAATTCCTTAGGATTATAAAAATTTAAGCCTAATATAAACTAAGAAAAATATCTCAGCTTTAATAATAAAGTTCTTATTTTAAATATTCTTAGGCCCTTCTTAATTCAAAACATTAAAGAAGAGTTTAAACTATAGCTACTTAACTAAGTATTATCTATAGAATATTTATCTTTAATATCTAAACTAGTGCCTTAATAAGACACTTTATTTATAAAACCCTTCATAAAATAAATAGACTATATAATAAGTCGAAACCCTTAAGAATGCCCCTTATTAACTAATCTTCGGCTCGCCTATTTAAGGTTATTTTTAGTCTGGCCAATCGGAAGGCCTGGGATCGCTTCCGGGTATATATTTTAAAATAAGCAAAAGCTGACAATCCAGGGATAAAGAGGCGATGGTCCTTATACTTGATAAGTCGCCTAAGGAACCGTCGTTTATTTATCCCAGGATTTTTTTGATTTTTGATTTTTAAGTTAGGGATGAGGCTAATATTTAATACTTATATTAAGCTTTTATTTATATTCCCTTTTGTAGTTTGAATTCCCTTCTTTTCTTTCCTTTATTTATCTTCCCCTCTTTCTATTTATATTCTTCTTCTTTTTATATCTCAGAGGCCTTAATTCCTGCCCTCTTAATTAATACGTAAACCCTTACTTATTTTTATTCTTTGTTCTTTATCTTTATTTTTTTCTCTCCCTCCTCTTTATTACTTCCTTACTATTTTATAATATTGTTACCAGCTTAAATGTTAAAATATTAGACAGCTTAATATAAGCCAAGAAGTTATTTCGACCCTAAAAGGTTAAGATAATAATAATCCAGTTTTATTCCTTATGATCCTTTTAAGCTTACACAATAATACTCTCGCCCTGTCGGTTGACGATTATATCACGTGACCAAAGCCCACGTGACCTCTTTATACTTTATAGGCCTTCCAAAAATCAAAGATCTCTGGTTGAAAATTAAAGTCACGTGATTTGCTGACTAATCACTGACTAAGGATCACGTGACTCGCTTCCGCTCGCTTCCCCTTTCAACTGTATATACCCATTTAAGGATAACTACTTTAAAATCAAAAGAATCGACCTTGCCAGGCATTCTGGTCAAGTGGTAATTAGTCCTCCGCTTAAAAAAAATCATTCCTAACTACTCCACAGTCAGTTAGAATAGTGAATCCTTGATTCACTTCCGTGGTGACGCATCAAGTGAGAGTGGTAGTACGTCTGTAGGTCCCGGCCTAGAGATTGGAAACCATAAGGCTTCGGCCTCCTGTGCACCGACGGGCTAATACCCCTAGGTCCTCACCGGCATAAGTGCGCCCGTACTATAGTGAGTGTGTTGGGTGAAGTAGGTCTCGGCCTACGGAACCCTCACATGCGGCTTCGGCCAAACTGTGCTTCCTTCGGGTTCCGCTGTAGTATGGGAAGAGGTGACATCCAGCGTACTATAAACTTCCGACCAGGGACTGGCAGTATGTACGTTGTAAGCACCCGGCAGTTCCCGTCTGTTAACAGTGGTTTCCCCCCGGGGTGGGTACCCTAAGTGTCCGGGTTCGGCCCACGTGAGTAAAGCCTCGGCGATCTTACGTGCCACATAGACCTTTTGCATTTTTTTAATACTGGCCACTAATAAGGAGAGTAAGAGGGAGAGAGAGAGAGTGTGTATATGTGTGTGTGGAACGAGCACCCCCTCCTAGCCGCATTTGGTCATGCCAGGTCGTCGTCCCCCCTCCACCTTCTCTTTCTCTTCAGATATCCGCCTGAACTCGTCTGGTGACTACGTCGCTAGGAAGGTCGAGGAGGGTTTTTATAGCCGGCCAGCTCCCCCCCTCCTAGCCGCATTTGGCCTGGCCGGGTCGTCGTCCCTCCTCCGCCCGGTGTTTCTTTTTCTCGTAGTCGGCTCTGACGTAGAAACTGCACCGGCAGAAGGGTCGAGGAGGGTTTTTATAGCCAGCCAGCTCCCCTCCTCTCTAGCCGCATTTGGCCTAGGAGAGAAGGGAGGGAACAACCCTGATTTGACAGAGGAGCCTCACGAAGGAGAGGCAAAACAATAAGGAAGGAGAGGGAAGAGGGGAGGAGCCTTTTGCTAAAATAATTTATTATTTTAATTAGTCAGCAATAAAGGGGCCAATTAGAGCATGGTCCTTCACCGAAGAGCCTTTTACCAGCAGGTGCCTTAGTTAGCCAAGTCCTGGCCAATTAGGGCACTGCATTTTTAGGCTTTTCACCAAAAGACCGTCGCAACATAGGAGGTAGCTAGGGAGGGTAGATTGCATAGTAACAATACATTGCATTAGGAGACGGTTTAATTTGCTTCATTATATATATTAAGTAGTGTTATATTCGGTCTAGAGAAGGCAAAGAATCATCTTATTGTAATGTTTTTCGCATCGTGAGATAATTTACCTAATTGGGATGCGCCGGGCCAAACCCCACCTAGCGAGGGTTTGCTTAACACTCACACATTATATTAGGGAATGGTCTAATGCACTAGACTATATATATTAAGTAGTGTCGTATTTAATCGTGAGACAGATCTTCTATAATATAGTGTCGCTAGGAAATAACTTTATAGTTTATCGGCGGTCGAGGCGCTTCGAGGGGAACCGACCACAGAACCTAAAAGCTGGCTGCTGGCTGCGCCATGCGCCCGAGTCTCGTCCCAATCGTCAAGCTGTAAGACAGGTGGGATCTGTAATTAGAAAAGTAAATATAAATGCAGGATCTGAACATAAATGCTAGAATATCTCCATGGTCTGGGCGCTTCGAGGGGAACCGGCTGCAGGATTTGAAAGCTGGCTGCTGGTTGCGCCATGCGCCCAAGTCCTGTCCCAATCGTCAAGCTGTAAGACAGGTAAAATCTAAGATTATAAATAGCAAGCCTATTGCTCCTAGCTCTAGACTAGAGTATTTAATTATTACTTAATAGAATTGCACCTACGACCCAACAAGATCACGGCCCCCTAATCTACAGCCAAACAACCAGGCCTGTTATTTAGAGCCTATTATACAGAATGAATCACCTAGTATTCGCTTATTATATGACACAATCACAGCCCCTGACTCACCCCTAAACAGCCAGACCGACCCGGAATCACCTAGAATACGGTTTTCGCTTATATGGCACAACACAATCACAGCCCCTGATTCACCACCAAATAATCAGACCAACCCCGGAATCCCCTGGAATGCATAACAATTCATTCACACCTTGACCGCTGGAACCCAGGGTATAAAATCCACGCCAGGAGCTCTCCCTCCCTCCTTTCCCTCCTTCCCCCAGCATTAACACCAGGCCCAAGGTTAAGTCAGTCCTTGAAGCTACCTCCTCCCTAACACTAATAGACACTTACACTACATACTACGCTACACTTACACAGAAGCATGGCATTCCAAGCCCCTGCATACATAGCCCAGCCTCTCCAGGCGCCGTACGACTTCCACCATGCCACTGGGTTTGCCCCCTTCGTCCAGTATATCCAAGGCCAGGCAACTATAGCAAACCAGTCGCCCTATAGAGCTGCCCCCGTGGTTGTCTCGTACGCTAATGCCGCTACTAAGCAGCGATACCTTAACGCCGCCGACCCTAATGACCCGGCTGCTATAGCTGCTTACCAGGCCGGGGTGGCAGTGTCAACGGCCACTCGGTACTACCCCTCTGGGCAAGGGGGAGTTGGTGTAGTTGTATCACCAATGGACAATGCGACCCAGCAGCAGCAGGGCTTGAATAACTGGCATGCGGCTGGCGTATTACGACAGGGGCAGACCGTGTGGATATACAACCCTGCCTATCAGCTGGGCTCGCAGACCCGTCTCCCGATGATCCCCGGCCTCTCGAATGTCCAGGGCCTTATGGCCAGCCATGGCTTTGGCAACATTAATCAGATCCAGGTCCAGGGCTGGAATAGCGGAAACCTGGATTGTATGGGACGTACTGCACAGTGGATCAACAATGTTATACAGGCCCCAGGAGCCCTGGCCCCATACCCCCCCGGCACGTTTGTCCCAGGCCAAGTTACGCCTGGCTGGCAGGTCATCCAGCGATATTAAGAGAGGTGCTAGCTATAGCAGAGGGCTTAATCTTGTATCTAGACCCTTATTGAGAGGATAGAATAGATAATGCGAGACTTTTACTAATAAAAATATACTATTCTAATCCTATGTTCCATAAGTATTGTCTAGGACTATTATTATTGCTAAAGAAGCCAATGCCACCTCCCTAGTATTTTTAATTTAATATATCTAGAGTGAAACAGTAAAATAATAAAGCAAGAAAGCAATAAAGTAGTAAGGCGGTAAAATGGCAAAACAGCGGAATAGCAAAATAATAAAACAGCGAAACAGTAGAGCAGCAGAACAATAGAGCAGCGAAATAATAAGGCAGCGGAACAATAGAGCAGCGAAATAATAAAGCAGCGAAACAATAGAGCAGTAAAACAATAGAGCAGCGAAACAGTAGAGCAGCAAAACAATAGAGCAGCGAAACAGTAGAGCAGCGAAACAATAGAGCAGCGAAACAATAGAGCAGCAAAACAGTAGAGTAGTAAAATAATAAAGCAGCAGCGGGACAGCGGAGCAGCGAAATAATAAAGCAGTAGCGAGACAATGGAGCAGCGAAATAATAAGGCACTAAAATAGTAGAGCAGCGGAGCGGCGGAACAGCAGAATAATAACAAAGCGGTAAAATAATAAAGCAGTGAAACAGCGGAACAATAAGACAGCAATAGAGTGAAATAATAGTAAAATAATAAAATAGTAAAGCTAGTAAGGTAGAGTAAAGTAAAGAAAGTAGAGAAGTGGCAAAGAGGAGTAACAGCCCTAGCTCAAAGTTCAACAAAGGGAGGCTAGTAAAGGAGGGGTAGAATAGTAAGTAATAGACAGAATCCCTGTTATAAATCCTCCTTATTCTCTAATTACCCCATCTCACCCTAGTTTAGATAGAGCAAGAGCAGCTACGCAGTTTGCCTGGATATAGTCATTGCCCCCAAGCGACGCCGTCTCTCCTAGCCAGAGTATATACTCTAGCTCATTCTCAAAGGACCGTTGAAAGTGTGTATATAGCCACTTTAGGAGGTAGCTTTATTGTCCTAAGAATTATTCTTTAAAGTTTAATATTATATATAAAGTATAAATGTCTTTATTACTTACTCTAACTCTTAATATTAATCTTACCTTTAACTTTAATTATACTATTCTTCTCTTCTTCTCTTCTTCTTTCTTTCTTTATTTTAACTTATTTATAATTAAAAATAATTAAAATTTATTTAAAGTATTAATATATTTACTTTAAGATATACTCCTTTCTTTCTTAATTTTATTCCCCTTATTATTATTTAGACTTTAAAAGTTTTGAAATCCCATCTAGATTTTATAGGGGCAAATCACAGCTGGGTTACCCTGGACCCCCTTATTAGAAAAGTGTCTCTATATCAGTCCTAGTAAGGCTAGATATAAGTGGCTAAGCTCATAGGTCACCTCTATAAAATTAAAGTATAATGTTCTTAATATATTCATCTTTTTAATAAAAAATAAAGTATAAGTTAAGTTAAGATTAAATTATATTTAAGTTAAGAAGAAAGAGTTATATATAAAGGTTAAAATATTAATAGTTAAAAGATAAGGATTAAATAGTTAAATAAAAAATATAAATATATAATTAAATAAAATACTTACTTAAAAAAGAAGAAGGCTTTGATTTTGACTTGTCTATTTAGTCTTCTGATTCAGAATCAGGAGGAATTGGAACCGTAACCCATTGCCGTTGTTGCTTAATTATCTCCCCTCCCCGAAGTAAAGCCCGAAATTGTGCCCTCCATTGATTTGCCCAGCCTAATTGAGTCCTACTTAATCCACGCTCTCTTGATTCCTCATACCTGCAATAGTCCGCCGCAACCTCAATAGCAAACGCAGCCCTCTTTGTAAATGCTATTAAATATAATAATTAGTACTTTTCCTAGAATTTATTATAGAAAGTAACTTACCCTGATACCGATTATCATCATTATCAGCACCCTCAAATATGATCCATTGATTCTTAAATATCTCCCATGCCTGGTCTAGCTCGGCCTCACTAGCTTGATAGGGAAACGGCTTAATCGGCATTTTTTTTGCTCACTCTATTATACACTCACTATTAGCCTAACCCAACAATTATTAAAAACGACAAATGCAAATTTTTCAACTTACACCACTCACTAAAGTGGTGTATATTTCAAATCTTCCTATTTAATATTATACACCTAGTTTCGATTATTATGTATAAGAAAAATAGTTAAAAAATAATTAAAAATCGATTTATAAGGTGTTTTTAATAATTAATACACCATTTTATAGCAAAAATTCTAAATTTTCCAGCACTGTTAATAATACATATATATTATTATTAGACTATATATATAAAGCCTAAACACTATCTAGCCTTAAATTTTAGACATTTGAATTTAAATAATTAAATAACTACTAAGTCTTAGAAGATTATTTCTTTAAATTATAAAAATATAAGGCTAATAGAGTATATTAAAAATATAGCAGCCCAGTTAATTAAGCCTCTACTATTAATAAATCTACTTATTATAATTTTAATATAAAGAGTAAAATTTAAAATTCAATTATAAATTAGATTATTAACCCTTTTTAATAATTTTTATATTACTAGATAGAAAAAATTGTATATTTTCCAATTCTATACATCAAATATAAAAATTAATAATTAAATCCTCGTTTTTATATACAAGATTTACTTTTCTTATAAACTTATTACTTTAACTTATAATAATTTAATCCTTATTTAGTCTTTTAAGAGAGTTTAATAAAATTCCAAAAATTTAAAGCTAGTATAGCCTATTAAAAATACAGCAGCTTAAGGGAGGCCTAAATATGCCTTTAAAACTATATATTACGTTTTTAAAAAAACAGTCACAGCTGGGCTACCCTATAAGTGGTCCCCCACCCAGTCGCTAATTACCCGGCTCCCTGCTTAAGGTTATTCAGAAATGTAAAGAAGGTTAGAAAATTAATTTAAAATTAATTTAAAGGGGGTTTTTAATAATTATTACATCGTTTTAACCCTGAAAATCTATATTTTTAAAGGCATTAATAATATATATATAATAATAGTTAAGGTCTTGATTTTGAGCTTGAGATTTACTTTTCTTTAAGATTTATTACTTTAAAATCTAATAATTAATCCTCTATTTAGTCTTTAAGGTTAATTCTTATAAATTCTTAAAATTTAAAGTTAATAAAGCCTTTTTATAATAGAGTAGCTTAAAGAGGCCTATGTTCTACTATTAATATCCCTATTCTATACTTTTAAATACAATCACAGCTGGCTTACCCTCGACCTCTTTTTAAGAAAGGTGCCTTAATATTAATCATAAATCAGCCTTAGATAGGTGGCTAAGCCCATAGGTCACTTAAATAAAAAACCTATATAATTAAATAATGGCTAGCCTTTTTCAGTTAATTCCTTTAGATTATAAAATTTAAGTCTAGTATAAACTAAGAAAAATATCTAAGCTTTAATAACAAAGTTCTTATTTTAAATATTCTTAAGCCCTTATTAGTTTAAAACATTAAAGAATAGTTTTAACTATAGCTACTTAAGTATTATCTATAGAATATTCATCTTTAATATTTAAACTAGTGCCTTAATAAGACACTTTATTTATAAAAGCCTTTATAAAATAAATAGACTATATAATAAGTTAAAACCCTTAAGAATGCTCCTTATTCACTAATCTTCGGCTCGCCTATTTAAGGTTATTTTTAGTCTAGCCAATCAAAAGGCCTGGGATTCCTTCTGGGTATATATTTTAAAATAAGTAAATTCTTAATAGCCGGTATATTCTTCAACCAACTTTAGGGTTAGATGAAGAATATACCGCCTTTTATATATTTTTTATTTCTAGTCTTAAATAAGAGACTTTTCTTTTATATAGATAAAATTTTATATTTATACTTTAATATACTTTCTATTTTAAACTAATTTTATACTTTTTTTAATCTCTTTATATAAAACCTAACTTTTATTTTTTTTAATAATTAAACCCTAAGATTTATTTAGAATTTCTTAATAAAACTAATTATAATTAAATAATAACCCGCCTTTTTAAGTTACTTTTTATATATTAAAAGAGTTTTAACCTAATATAAGTTAGAAAAAACAGAATGGCCTAAATAATTATATTTTACCTTTAGTCTTCTTAAGCCCTTACTCCTTTAAAATATTAAATAATAGTTTTAACTATAAGTACTTAAGTAATATGTTTCTAATTTTTATTTTTATTATATAAATTAATGTTTTAATAAGACACTTTATCTATAAAAGTCTTTATAAAATAGATAGGCTATATAATAAGCTAAAAAGCCTAAGAATACACTGGGCCGGCTAACCCTTGGCTTGCCTATTTAAGGTTATTTTTAGCCTGGCCAATCGGAAGGCCTAGGATTATTCCCTGGTATATATTTTTAGGGCTTAGTTTTAATAGACTTTAAAGGCACCCTTTTTAATAAAAGACTTATATAGAGAGATAAGGCTAAGAAGAATAAATAAAAGCTATTCTTTTCCTTCCTTTATCTTTAAATTAGTTTAAGTTTTATTTTTATTTTAACTTAAAGTAAATAACTATTCTAAATATAATTAACTTTATATTTATTCTTCTTTATATAAAGCCTTCTCTTCTTTCTCTTTAGATTCTTATCTTTTAATATTATAAGTAAATATTTACTTAGAATTTCTTAATAAAATTAATATTAATTAAATAATAACTCGCCCTTTTAAGCTAATTCTTATATATTAAGAAAGTTAAAAGTTAATATAAATATAAAAAAAATATAACAACCTTAATAACTAGGCTTTATCTTTAATATTTGTGACAGGCCCAGCTGGGCTACAGCCTAGGAACTGTAAAGCGAGTATATTTGAGAATCTAAAACTAAGGAACTAAGAGGGTGGAGGGTGGAGGGTGAGCGAGCTATATATATCCCCTTGCGGGTCACCTGACCATCCGTAAGTCCCGTGACGGTCCGTAAGCCCCTGATCTCGTCAAGTCCGTACTCGTCGATTCCGATCTCGTGAGGTTTGGAACCGTCACAGTATTTAATCTATTTAATAAATTTAAGTTTATTAGAGGATTTCTGAAATAACCTTTAAAAAAGCGTTACCTTAGTCGTTTTTTAAAAAGGCTAAGGGTTATGCTAGATATTTGCTATTAAAATAATAATGCCACAAGATGAGGGGTTATCTTTAACCTATTTATTATTTCTCCTTTCTTAACTATTTCTACTTTTTATAAATCTTCCTTTTCTTATTACTTTTATCTCTAATTATATTTTACTATATATTATTTAAATAATCTTCCTTTTCTTTTAACCTTACCTTATATTTTTACCCTTTTATTTTCTCTATAACTAATTAAACCTATACTTTTATCCTTCTTTACTCTTTGTAATTATTTCTTCTTATTTTCTTTTTTCTTCTACTCCTTTTCTAATTCTTCTTTTATTATTTTTCTATTTATTATATTACTTCTCTTCTGACTTTATTATATCTTGCTTTATATAAATACCCTTTACTCCTCTATCTTCCGAAACATTATCCTTCTCTACCGGCTTGGGCTGCTTCCGCTTCGGTTCCGTCCACTGCCTGTGCTCTTTCTTCTGATAAGTTCGGGTTATGACTTCTATTATTTTCTTTCTCTTTTTGCCTTTCGGCGGACTATGTCAATAGGTTCAGGTTAAAAAAATTATTTATTTCCCCCTATATTCTTTTCTCATCCTTAAATATATTATACAAACCTGTCGCCACGTCTTCATCCAATTGCTTTCAATAACCGACCCAAACCCCTCTCCTTCTTGCTTCATCCACTCCCATAAATCCGCTAGATAATCCCCTTGGAACCCAACCCCTTGAACTGCACCAATTAAAAACCCCTTCTTATGCAATATATAAATCCCGGCCAACATCACATCTATATACTCACACGCTTCCCCGGTCTCCTGCTTTCGACACATCTTCTGGGTCAACCCACAATTAAAACAATGCATAAACTCCTTCCCAAATTCCACATTCTCCCGCCACTTTCGGAAATTGCAATAACCTACGTCGTTGGCTTTGGCTGGGGAACACTCTGCATATGTATGCGGCTCTTCTCCGGCTCCGCCATGAATAGGAATAAACTCGCAATACACGCACCCGCCTTTTAATATATCCATGACCTGGAATACCAATTCATCCGCCTCGACCAACTCCTTTAACCTGCCTGCAATCATTTCACTGCCTCGAACCTCATTGCTCGCCCCTTCTTCTGCTGTGCTGTCGACTTCACCCCCACGCTCTTTATGCTGATACCCCGCTACTCCGGGCCTATGCAAACTCACCTTGCACCAATCACATAAAATGCTATCGGTGCTCCTGCAATCGACTCCCTCCGGCTCACCATCAAAATACTTTGCTATCACCTGCCGTCGACAACCCTCCACCTGCAAAAACTCCGTCATCGCGTCCTCATCGACCTGCTCGACGCAATACTCGCTTAATATCTCCTTCCGACGACGGCCGCCGGTGGTCTTGACTTGAACGACGACGATGGAATCACTAACCTCTCCACCTCTCCCACCACGGCCGGACTGCTGAGCAAAACTGGTCAATCCATATGGGCGATCTATATGGACTACGAAAACAATGTCTTTGATGTTGATTCCAGTCCCCAATGCACCTGTTGCCACAATCCAACCATAACCCCGCATCCACTCTCTCAACAACTCTCCTTTATCGTCTGCTCGTGCTTTGTAAAATGGACACTTTAATGCCCCGCTGATCATCTCTCCGGTTGCGTAACTACGTACGTAAATCACACCTCGTTTTCCGGCTGGCAATACCAAACTCTGGATCACTTTCAATCCAAACACAGACGGGGCTTCGTCTCCACTGTCTTGAACGTTGTATCGAATGGTGCGGCGTGCAGTGGACCGTCTGAACAACTGGGCTTTGGGAATTAACAACTGATCCCGTAATACGTCTTCCAACTGCACTATTAACGTGGCGGTCAAACACGTAAATGGGCAATCCATATACCGCAACTTCCACAACTCCCGTAACCGCTCCCGGTATGATGTATCAGTGAATGCCACATGACACTCGTCAAAAAACATATGTGCTAATTGCTGATTTAACTCCAACCCCTTGGCATAATGCCCAAACCCCTCGCTGACAGCTCGATCCGCACTGACGACAACTAATTGCTGCAACTCTCCGCACGAATCCGGTCCTAACCACTCCTCGCAATGCAATCCGGCCTTTTGACCACGGTCAATGATATCATCAACTAATGCTGTAAATGGGACGACAACGATGACTGTCTGCTGCTCTGCTATAGCTGCAATCGAAAAAAACAACGCGGACTTCCCACTGCTGGTTGGTAAAACAATAATAGACGTCGGTGGCGGCTGGTGGACTAATTCTAATGCTGCGGCTTGTCCTTCGGACTGGGGCTTGGCTGCTGGGCCAAAAATCTTCCTCAATCCGATAATGGCCTTAGTGATAGGTAGACTACCCTCTTGCTTGACTTTGACCTTCTTCTCTAAACCGGACACGATTTGCTGGCTGGCTTCACGTCGGTGGGTTAACCCCTTCCATCTACTTGCTCCCTCTGACCGTAATTCAAATAACTCATGCCATGCAATTGACGCTCGCTCGTACACGCTCAATAACTCCGGACCTAACCGGTGTAAAAATTCTGCATCGACGGCATAATGGTTCTGGGCTACTCGTGTTCCATGGCCGGCTTGACGGATCATAATGTGCTGGAATGTGGCTTCTTCTAACTCCTGCTCATCGTCACCTTCCGCAAAATGATCACCGTCAATGGCTTTATCATCTTTCTCCCATGTCTTACTGGCCCGGATCAAATGACGTGTGGCAACTCCCACGGCCACTTGACGCCATACCGATGTGGTCAACCGTACCCCCAAATGTTTCTCTGTCGTGGGGCCTAATACCCGTGTTAATTCTTCCCCAGCCCATGGCCCCCTCAAATCCCCGAACAAATACTCGGATTCTCGTCGATCCAATGCTCTCGTAAACGGCCGTACACGCACTAAATATTGAACTATGACCTGGCTTAACTCGTCTGGTAAAAACCGCACAATATACA
>Ga0316214_1000032_pt1:0-5000 | contig 12877 bp, 4 predicted proteins | sample NRE4metagenome_FD_207797 | JGI IMG/M metagenome (GOLD analysis project Ga0316214, IMG submission 207797) | Spruce roots microbial communities from Maridalen valley, Oslo, Norway - NRE4 | ecosystem: Host-associated > Plants > Roots > Unclassified | place: Norway: Oslo | collected 2017-09-15
GCTTGTACTGGATGGCTCATATGATATCGGCAAGGCTCTTTCGGTTCTCAATCCTCCTAACCTTATTCCAACGTGAGTACTTTCCGCTCTAGTGATTGCTCAACGCCTCTTGTTGCTATCTTTACTTGATCGTATCTGAGTCATTGCCTTCAAATAAGGCTTTATAAGAGGTCTTGATGTTCGTCCACCGTGAGGTTACTGGCCTTCTTACTTGATGTTCGTCACCTTGCCTTATTTGTACACCCACTAGATTGGCTAGGATCTTCTCTTTATAGTAGCCCTACCCCATCAAGAGGCCAGTGCTTTTATTGAGTGCGTGCAGCACCCCTACCTTGATTAGGAAGTATAAGCTGCGCCTTCCTTCAAAAGATAAAAGAGTAAGCAAAACATGAGACAATGCAGATCGGTAAGCGGTACTAACAAGATGCACTAGCCCTCCGCCTTGATTAGGAAGTATAAGCTGCGCGCCTCACTAGCTCCGCTGGCGGCCTGCTTGCTCTCTTTGATATAGAGTCCTTAGGGGCTACTACCGAGCGTACTGGTTTGACTGTGATGACCTTTTACTAAGTTCTTATCGGCATAGAGCAGCAAGCATCCTCTTTCGGCAGCCATTCGCTACTATGTATGGTGTCATAATCGTGGAACTACTTTGATGAACTCAATCATTCGCTACTATCTAGCACATGTGTTCGGAAGATAGCATTCATTCGCTACTATGTATGGTGTCATATGCATATGTACTTACCTGGAAGGGATACATAGTTTCATTGCTAACATGGTCAACAAGAGATGTTTAACTTCCCGGAGACAGAGCTGGTCAAAGAACCCCAGACCTTCCCTAAAGGTATTGTAGAGGAGCCACGCAACTCGTAAAGTAGAATTGCCAATTGGTTATGAGAAGGTTATCGCTCAAAGGTGTAGCCTATCAATGGGCTAGCTATTACACTTGCTCTGGTATTTGAGTAGCGCAGTCTGATTGATGCTGGTTGCCCGTGCCGCCAGCCAGTATCTGAACCTATATAAAGGCCCCGTGCCGCCAGTTCGACTTTGCCAGCGTACAAGCGCACTGAGCATATATATTTTGACTAGTCCGAACCTCCTGCTACTTACAGCACCGTCCCCTTAGATTCTATTCTCTCTTACTCCCCCTTATATTGGCTCCAATGCGCCGATCGGCACAGTACACAACACGATAGATAGCAGCTAGCCCAGTCTTTGATTCTAAGGTAGTAGATCAATAGCATCACCACCTGGCCTACGCCCACAAAGCTCTTTAGGGGCAGCCGTTACCTTACTAGCCACCAGTAGTCCTGCTTATGGCTAGCCCAAGCTTAGGTGCATCTACTATTAGATTAGTGAGAGCTATCAAGAGGTGCAAGGCTTTCCCTAAGTTGTTCGAGCGGTCCGGTGCCCCTTACCCTGGTTTTCCACCTTCTCCTAAATCCTTTGTACCGAGGCCTATACCAGGCTTAGCGGGACGCAAGCAGCAATCTTGTTAATAAGCAGGATTCGAACGCTGAAGGGCAACAAAGTGTTGTTATCGCCGTACCGTAGTAGTACGATTCATGAGCCCCCGCCTCTCCCGAAGGCATTCCCGCCTATTCTCGGGGACTTTCCTCTATGATCGGGTTTATTTTGATAGACATATTTTGTTTGATGGCAAGCACTCGAGAAAGAAGGAAGGCATGCACTCGAGAAGGCAAGTCATAAGGCAGGGGAATTGGTATCGTTAGGAAGGGAACTTAACTGAAATGAATGGATCTTACTGGCACATCGCTCAGCTTGTATTCCTTATCATATCATTAGTAGTAGCAATAGTCAGCTATTTCTTTCGCAATTGATTTCATCAAATCCTTCCATAGAGAACAGTTGCCAAGGACATCAGAAAAAGTGGGTCGCGGGTGTACATTCATTTCCCGAGAGAGTCCTTGTTAATAGCTACAGTCTAACTTTTATATACGTGAAAACAAAGAAACCTAATGAATGTCGAGTTTTAATACTAATATTCTTAGTATTAAAGAATTAATTTAATGCAATTTGATTTGAATGGAATTATTAATCCGAGGATGCGCAAGCAGGCTCGACCAAAGGGTTTTAACGCTCATCCATCATATGGGTGAGGGAGGGCAAGGAAGCAAGCAGTAGAAAATCATATCGTAACGAAGCGGGTCAAAGCGTAGGCCCAGTGAAAGGAATCGACCCCGTTTGAAAGGTGTAGTTCCGTAACGAGAGGGAAAAGGTAGGCCAAGGTATGGGAAAATAGAAAGTAAAGAAAGAGTAGAGGGCGAATCCAAGCAATAGCCATTCCAACAATCGATCCAGTGCATCCTATTTAGGAGCTCTCATTTCATCTATAGTTTCCACCAATCATTAGTTTGGAATGGGATCTAGCTATAGGCGGGAGTAGGGGAATCTAGTGAGTGCAACACCTTCTAAGCATCTATCTCACGGTTGGGAGCATCATTTTATCCCTAAGCTACGGCAAACAACATTTCCTCCATTGGTTCGGTTCATCAATAGGCCTATCTCCTCATCGTCATCCCTATCGTCAGTAGTACCAGTCATTAGCCAATAGCTCAAAACAGGGGACTACATCCTCCCTCCGGTCGGAACAGATCAAGAAACGGATATTACGGATCTATCTCTGGGATGGGGAGTACCGAAGGGAAGGACTCGAGCTCGGGGAATACTTACTAACGAATATGCATGGGTGGTATAGCATCTATTTGTATTTCAATCATAGCAATTGAAGTAATAATTAGTGCGGGGAGGACGTAGGCTATCAATCATAGTATCAATCGTAGCTGGGTGGTATAGCATTTAAGTGTTCATAGTTTGGGACCGGGGAACATATAGGAGGGGAAACGAACTAGTGTGGGCAGGTGGAATCTTTATTTTGAGAGGCAACAGCTAGAGCAATTGAAGAACCAAGCATATGGAGGTTAAAAAAATTATATAAAGTAATAGGAATTGGTTGGTCTCATAGCGGTTTAAGCATTAACCAATTCTTGGGGATCACCAGGAGCATAAGAGTAATCGCTAGAGGCTTACGAGCATAGGAGTGGGAGTGTGGTGGAGAAATCCATTACCCATTACTTTATGCTACTCATTCGGGGAAGTGGAGTATATCAGATGCTTTACTCCAAGAAGTGTTTCAGGACAGGATCAGTCTATCAATCTAAGTGCCGATCAGGAGAAAATGCTCATCATCCGTAGGGAGCTTGACCAGCAAAACCAAGAGAATAAGCGGAAACGGGAGCAGTCAAACCAGTTTATTCACCCAATCCTATTGTTATTCACTTGCGTTATCCGCATATTCTCTAATAACCGCCGCTATAATGAGATGCTGTTCTCGACCGGGAGATAGGTTGTTGCAGTTGATCCGGACCAGCTTGAACCTTTTATAGTGATTGAACCAGCTTTGATGGAGTATGCCGCGAATTTCCTAAGGTTATTAAGGTTGTTGCTCTGAGAAACGCAAAATACAACCATTCTCGATTCGCCGTCATGAAGTTCCGTACCTCTGCCTGATGATGACGAATAAGCCGATTCGTGTACTGCCCTTCCCGAGAGCTCTAGGAGATCCGTTTCCGAGATTGGTGATATTCGGTGAGCACCTTTCACTCGAATATGGTGTTCTAATTCCCCGATAAAAACGCCTAGCCTTCCCGTTATGATTCATATATTTCTCCCACTCCCTAATGCATGCAGGTACCAATGCCCCGATGATGGGGTATACTGCCCCAATGCTCGGATGGGGTTACCCACCCCGATATTAGTCATTAAAAGCTGATCCAAAGTACTATTCTATTCTTACCCGCTTGAAAGGTAGTCCCCACCCTGCATAGAGATAGATTTGTTCCCACCCACGCGGCTATGTCTGCTCGCTTGGTTCTTCTCACTCATTCCTCCGATCTCGCTTGAAACGTCTCAATTTAATACGTAGATAGTAGACTCGACATGGTAGTTCGGATAAGTTGTTAAGTGGTTTTCGCGTATATGATGAATAGACGTCTTATTACGTACGTAATAATTCGGGTCCGAAGGGAGGGATTGCTGCAAGCTTCAGAGTCCCTCGACCCTACTTTAATAGTGCATACATAAATGCACTTCAGTTTCATTAGGAATCTCATTTATGCGCTCTTAAGATAGGGAGATAGAGAGGAGATCGACTTAGAAATAGGTTATGAATTTACGCGCTCGCTGAAGTCAATAAATTAAGGTTGCATTATTTATATAAGGTTCCGCGAGCATTCGTTCCCATATCTCCTTCTCTTTTATCGCAAGTATGGATCCCACTTTCAAACAAACGAACAAACAATTGTGTTCGGCAGCCATAACAATCTATTTTGTGAAAGAATAACAACAACTTTTCCCATTCACTCACATAACTGGGTGAGCATAGATGTAGCTTCGTCCAGGAAGCATTCGTATATTGGACCTAACAGGCGGCATCGTACCTTTATCATTAGGGAATTTCCGATTCACTCTGCATGGATTGTGGGGCTGAGCGCGGCGATCATGTCTTCTTTTTTACTCCATAGAATAAGAATAAGAGCTTCGGTCGAGTCTAATTATAAAACCCGGTAATAAACCAACTTTAGGGAACGGGAAGAAAGGAGTTGGAGAGACTAGTCCATTCCCCCCGGAAAGCGGAAAACCCCGAATAATCAAGTTCCGGGTCATTCTTCGATTCCGAGTTCCCTCAATCCTGGGTGGGAAGGATAGAGATGTTACTGATCGAAGGAATGAATTCACGTCAAAACTGAGATTAAGATAGATCACAGGGGCTCAAGCTAACGCGTGAAACACTCCTAAAGGGGTACGGTTGTAAGGCTTCATTGAAAGATCCACCTCGTCCGACATCCATCAATCTGAAAAACATTCTAGAATGATACTTATCCTCCTTAGGATAAAAGGAGAAAGTGCCCCAGATTGAAGGTTGGGGGTCAAATTTGCCATGTGATAGTTAGAAAAAGACCATTTCGATCATTTTAGCC
>Ga0316214_1000032_pt1:10000-12877 | contig 12877 bp, 4 predicted proteins | sample NRE4metagenome_FD_207797 | JGI IMG/M metagenome (GOLD analysis project Ga0316214, IMG submission 207797) | Spruce roots microbial communities from Maridalen valley, Oslo, Norway - NRE4 | ecosystem: Host-associated > Plants > Roots > Unclassified | place: Norway: Oslo | collected...
AGCTTTGCTTGGTTTGTGATAACCTTAGGGATTTGTTCACCCATCACTAAAGTGACCAAGGTATAACCTTAAATATCTATCTGTACACCTGACTCGTGCAGGACATAGAGATTTAGTCCCCCTTTCAATGTCTCGCCCCCTCTCTAGCTTATCGGTCTTAAGGTACGCGAAGCTTACTGAAGGATGCTTTCATTCTGAAGGAAGGAAAGGAAGCGAAAGCTGGCTCGACCGTATGGGAGAGGAAGCGGTGTCTGTACGGCGAAGCTATATAATGAAATCTATCACATTGGATTGGAAGGGCGCTCTCCGATTATTATATATTTAATAAGGTTATCCCTTAGTGTAGTGACCGACCTTTGCGCCCACCCAACTATCTTTCTATCTTTCCGAATCTATCTTTCCGGTCCGCTGCCCAATGTTTATTATATGAATTTGTCCCCAAACCTACCTTGGCCCCGTACTTCTTTGGTTTAGGGGTGGCATTTCGGATCGATTAAGGTACAGAAGTTGTAATATGGGAACAGAAATATCTTGTTGGAGGGGAGAAAGGGAGAGAGAGGTTCGTTGGTGGGGCTTACTCACTGGCTATACATACAAATATATGATTTCGTTCGTTTAGTGATTGCAACACATCGGGGTGGACATTCTTAGTTATCATGACAGACGGGAGGAACCACCTTTCGTAGATTAGAGGAGAAGTGACCAACATTCAGGATAGTAGTATTTGAGCCATTGGGAATGATGAACAGCTACCTCTTTCCTAGTAATTGCAATGCTGCCCTAGCCGGTAAGGTACAGAACTTCATGTCTCGTATTCTAGTTCGGTTGGGAAGAAGTATGAATCTTGGTTTGGTGCGCCTACAAAGCGTTTCTACCTAACCTGACGATTCGAAGGGAAGGTTCTCTCTGGCAGGCCTCTTTGTGGTGCGCTCATATGGGGGTGTTCTTGGCCTTATTGGCTCGGCTAGCTATTTAAAATGTATAGATATATAGGGGGAGGGAGTAAAACGAAAGGAAGCCAGTGGAGAGCACCTAATTGATAGGCAGGCAGAGCCTAATGAGCGCGTGGCAGAGTCAGTCCAGCGTGGGATCATGGAGAAGCTCCTTCCATCCATGGAAGTATCTTGATCCTGAGCTCCTTTATAAGAAAGACTATGACGACGACAAATAAAAGTGCAATAAATACAAGCCGGAGACGGAAGCACCCCTAGCCAGCCAGAGAGGAAGGTAGGTCCAGGCAGGACGGACACTCTTACTTACTGAAAGGAGCCTTCCAGCCACTCTTTTATTCCCCCAATTCCCTCCCTTTTGATTGAGGTTATCCCTTGAGGTTATCCCAACAAGGAAAGGCACTTGCTCCAGGGGAAGCAGACCAGCCAGGACCTAGAACCAGAATTGCCTTTCAAGGCCTTATTATTGATTGATGGACTTGTTTGACTTGCAAAAGGACCTTGGGTTAGCTATCTCTCTTTATGCTCCACTGAGCTTTAGTTAGCGGTCGGTCTTTCTAGTGGTGAGGTAGCGGGGTGAGGTAACGGTATTTATAGTGGAATATGGTTTCCCCTGGTTAAAATGAGAGGGAGGTTTGATCAGGACTGGGTTGACCAGTACCTTACCGCCTGCCTTTCAGGATACAAAAAGAAGATAAAAAAGGAATGAAGCTTGATCGTGCTTTAGCCTTTCTTATAAATTGAGTGGGCGGGGGACTCTGGTAGATCGCTTTTAAGCACAAGACTAAACTTCCCTAATACGTAATCGGAAGGGAAATGTCTCCTCTCTCCCTCTCAACCCGGCGCCCTCTATTCGACTATTGTTCCTCCTACGCGGAAAGCATGAACCTCCGAATCAGATTGCTTTGGAGGAGAGGATAGCGAGAGTGCCGGGCCCTAAACGACCTAACCTAGTATCTATTAACTCGTTTCTCCATCCATAACTAATATTTTCCCGCTATTAATATATTTATTTATTCCACTCGTTTCTACTTCTCTAATCAAGCGACCTTATTAAATAAATAATAATAGTAGGCGAATAACAGGCCTGAAGATTTCTGGGGGTTGGGCGTTTTTACCCCCTCCCTAGAAGCAAGCAAGTTGTTGATACGTCGTATATAAGACCTATAAACAGAAAGATCAAGATGAAATCAATAATAATAGTAGGGGATTGAAATAATAATCGCCCCTATTTCTTCTAATTTGCGGAGTCCCCCTCCATGTCGCTCCACCGAAATAGGAATAGGGAAGGTCTACAGGAGAATAGTCATATCTCTCGAAACCAATCCCTTAATAATAACTGGAGAGGCGGGCATAGTTGAGGCGAAGCAGATCGCCCAGATTGATGGATTAGCCCGGATCACAAAATGAATATATAAAAGCCCAAAACTGAGTGGGGGAGTAAGCACACCTCTGCATCCCGCCCGCCACGATTAAGGTCCGCCCTTATTATAATAGTAGGGGTGGATATTAGGTTGTAAAGTGTTGGCCCTAGGACTCTTTTCTATATAAGAAAGTGGCCCCCAGTCATAACAGGAACCATATAGTAATAGCAGTCTTATCGTAATAGCGCCCGGCATTCCCTTATCTCCACTTCTTTCTACTTGTAGCGGTGCATTACCTAGATCCACTAGCATCGAAATGCCCTCTTTTTTTTTAAGCCCACCTTCTATATGTGAGATATACCTCACATAGCCCCGAGTCAGTCTTCTTAGATAGAGGAAGTGGGTGATCCAATCCACTTGTAAATCTCCACTGGTTATAATTGTGTATATCTCACCCTTTCCCCTTGCCTAGCATTTTCCCCGTCGTTGATCATTTATATAAAATATCCCGCCGGCCCATGTTGATCAGTAAGTAGGTTGATGACCCCTAGTTCTCAAATTCG
>Ga0316214_1000033_pt1 | contig 12752 bp, 25 predicted proteins | sample NRE4metagenome_FD_207797 | JGI IMG/M metagenome (GOLD analysis project Ga0316214, IMG submission 207797) | Spruce roots microbial communities from Maridalen valley, Oslo, Norway - NRE4 | ecosystem: Host-associated > Plants > Roots > Unclassified | place: Norway: Oslo | collected 2017-09-15
TTCGCGTAGCCCATGTTCGCGCCGGGCAGGTCCGCGCCGTGCAGGTTCGCGCCGCTCAGGTTCGCGTAGCCCATGTTCGCGCCGCGCAGGTTCGCGTAGCCCATGTTCGCGCCGCTCAGGTTCGCGTAGCCCATGTCCGCGCCGCTCAGGTCCGCGCCGCGCAGGTTCGCGCCGCGCAGGTTCGGATAAGCTTCTAGTGCTTCTTTTCTATTCATCAAACCTCCCTCAATTGATAGGCGCGCTCAATCACCCAAAGCGCATTACCTAGTTCTAACTGCTCAAGAGTCTTGAAAGACTCCCACGCGGGCCGGGATAGGTTGTATTCGCGCAAGGCAATAGCTATTGCCTCTTCCCGCCCAAGACGGCCAGAAACTGGTAGCAAAGGAATACTGACCAGAGCCATAACACGCCGAGCCATACGCGCATAACTTCTCCTTGTTCGCTGAGTGTTCTTCATCTAGTTCTCAATACTTTCGAGCACGTGCGGTGGATTCTCTTTTTAGTGCCAGCCTTTCGCCGTATTACCCAAAAAATCGCGCTGAGAATGTTTGCTGCATGTCTCGCAGTGTGTAGGACTCTTCGGAATCCGGCGCGACAAGCTCAAGCGCGTTTACGATCAGTTGCAGTTCCTCGGAGGTTACTGCCAGTTTGATTTCGTGCATGACGCTCTCCTTGTTCGGTGGGTGTCCCCAATCGTGGTAGACTTCTAGGTCGTCGGGCCCTAAGCCAGCCCAGTACGCTTCTTCGTTGTGTCCGTTTGCATTTCCGCTCATAATTCATTCCTCCCTTTGTCGTGAACCGCTGGTCCTCGCTTTCGATTCTGACTGTACCGCCGGTCTGACTCTAAGTCAATGGCACTTTAGTGCCAGCCTTTCGCGCGCGTTTAGGTGCACGCGCGAATCACATCCCCCAGCGAAGCTTCCAAGTAATTCAACTTGAACTAAATCGCGTACCACGAATCCAGTATGGGAAGCGACATCCGCAAGGAATACGCCTAGTGGGCGGAGTGGTGTGTGCATCCCAAGAATTAGTTGTAACGTGTGCGATCATTTACTTTTCCTTTCTGCATTTTGCGCACAGAGCCAGAATCCAAAACGTTGCATGATCTGCTTCTCTAGTTTCTTGCCGTTGACTTTGTGCAGCGGTGTGCGAAACAGGACGGCGGTCATGTTCGGTTTGCACGGGCTGTCCCAGAAGCCTTCGTTGGTCGTAAAGACTGTGACATCCCATTTGACGCGTGCGCCAACGTGACCTTTGCCTGACACAGTCAACTCGTACAAGTATTCGATGTCCGGATGTAGGTCATTAGTCTTCTCAGGCTCAAAGCCCAGGGGGTCTGCAGCGCAAACGCACGAGGCGACCTTACCTACTCTACCTGCCTCCCATGGCAGGCTGGCAGCGCTATACGACGGTTCATTGACCGGGGCGTATTTGAAGGTATCCGATTCCTTGAGCAGAATCTTAGCCGCCTTCTGCAACAAGGGAATCATGTAGGACGGATATCCGTCGCAGTGATGGTACATCGTGAGCGTATCGGTGTCGAATCCCTCGCCCTTAATAACAACTTGGCATCGTGTAGACATTAGATTCTCCCTTCGTATTTGGCAATCGATTCCTTCTTTGATAGGATTCCCACCACAGAACCCAAGAGACTTACTCCTGAGCATCGCCGTACACCTGAGCATAGCCGTACACCCGAGCATCGCCGTACACCCAAGCATCTGCTCCAATGCGAGCAGATGCTTCCACTATTGCTGTATTAGCTACCCAACCCCCACCGTTCTTGTGCTGATGCTGCTCCTCTGCTTTTAAAAATGGAATCATAGTTTCCTCCTGAAAAGTTTTGTATTTGAACTAACTCGCGTACCACGAATCCAGTACAGTCTTTTTTCGCGCGGCCTTTCGCGTACAGGCCAATAACAATCCCTTCGCGCGTATTAGGTGCACCACGCGGACCATCTAGGAATCTTAGGTCCGATTCATCGCCTGAAATCACTTTCCTACCATGCCAGAATGCCGGCAATGGCTCACTTTTCTTGGTTCCGAACACTACAGCAACGTTGATTCCGTGCACAAGCGAATCAAGGCAATCCTGTAGGTTTTCTTCCGAATGAGAGAATGTTAGGTGGTAATTCGGAAGCGTACGTGACCACGGGCGCGGTATCTTCGTGTAGTCGTAGAATTGCACGCGCGGAAACTCGCGAGCGAGCCCCGTAGCAAGCTTTGGTATGTCGGAAGTACCATTAATCCGAACACACGGAGTGAGCCCTTCGCGCGCGGCCTTGCGCACTAATGCGCGTATATCCTCGCGTAGTTGCTCCGTGAAAGCTTCCGGATTATCAACGTACTCGCGAGTCTTCCGAGCTCTAGCCTGGTTGATTAGTGGGAACATGCTAGCGCGGCCTGCAGTGTACAGGCAACTAGCGCGGCACCCTAGTGTTGACTTAGGGCAGGCATTAAATCCACTAATGCCAGATTCATCTGCAGGGCTAAGATACAGGATGCCAGTTAGAAAGCCTTTCTTCTGGCCTTTGACCGTCTTCGCATTACCGTCGAATGAGAGTAACTTAGGCATTAGTAATCTCCCCCGAGCAGTAGATGCAAAACGTCACCATTTAGTGTCGCGCCGCGCAGGTCCGCGCCGCGCAGGTTCGCGCCGCGCAGGCCCGCGCCGCGCAGGTCCGCGTAGCGCAGGTTCGCGCCGCGCAGGTTCGCGTCGCGCAGGTCCGCGCAGCGTAGGTTCGGATAAGCTTTTATTGCCTCTTCTCTGGTCATCAAACCCCCCTCAATGATTAGACGATATCCTCTAGCCTTGGAGCCCGCGCGAATCCGCCTTGATTCAAATAGGCGTCATCTAGCGCGCGTTGCCATCTTGACCAGTCATCTGGCCAGTAATTCCCTACTTGATTCCAACACCGTACGGCATTTTGGCAAGCTGTGAGTACTTGCCACTGGCGCGCATCCTTATCTTGCACCCTAGTGGCGCGCGTTAGTTGTGCTTTGAGTGTGCTATGCGTCATGGCGAACCCTCCACTAATGAGCTCATGGAGGATACGAGCTCATTGTCGAGAGTCTAGCCTTTCAGTTTTGCGAGCTCGGAGGAAAGGGTCCACAAAGCTTGATTAAGCTTTACATCCGTGGAAATTTCCCGCACTTCGCGAGTACTAACGCGCCGTCCGCGCCCGCCTGAGGGAGTTACGGCGCGCGCCGTGAGCCCGCCTTTGATTACGTTTTCTTGGATGCGATTATGCGTTGACCACAGGTCCGAGCCCCTATCCTCTTCCCTGCGAATCTGCAGCAATTGTTCCGGCCGAATCGCAGTGTTAAGGCGACCCTCAGAATCAGCGAATCGCAGGTAGTGCGCCGCAGTAGCGAGCGCACTTTGCTCGCCTGTAGTCAACGTTAAGGCTTTCCACGAATCCATAGTGTTTAGCACGTCCGTGGTTTGCGATGCGATGCTAACGGAAGCTTCAAGTACATCTTGCACTAGGTTTACAGTGTGCCGAATCCGAATTGATTGAATGAGCGAATCCGCAACCACCATACCGTTTGCACAAACGAAACGGAAGATTCCGCCCATGAGCTTATAGCAGGCCGAACCATCCATTGCGTTTATCATTACAAGCTCTGGTACCACTCCGCCCACAATAGCCTGTTGAGAGAATGCGGCCGCATGCCGGAATCGAAGCATGTGCTTCTGGTAGCCATCTGATACCTTAGTGTGGGATTCGCTCGCAGAGAATATCTCGAATCCTTCCGACTGCAGAGCCCTGATAACTTCTACGGTAGACTGGAATCCGTACCGGCTCGATCTGCTGGAATGTTTTTCTGTGGCGAGTGCGGATGGTGCGTAGTTTACGAGCTCTTCTAAGCTGATAGGTGTTTTTGAGTGGAACATTTGATTCTCTTTTCTACTAGGTTTGATGGCCTAGTGCCTGCTGAGATTATTGGCTGACTGGAATGTAAAATTCGCGATCGCCCATCCGGACCGAAACGGTTAGCGCGCCGTATACGATAGGCGCGATGGATTCCATTTGAGTGTCTATGCGATTGCGTTTTGCGACGGATTGTGCGGTTCTGACTGCATCCCAATTACCTCGGGAGTCTTTGTATCCATTTGTGAGCTCAGTATCAATTCGGACGTGCGTGGATGCCAGGCGCATCAAACGTTTTGCGGCATTGTGAAGACTCCCAAAAGATGTTTCTAGGGTCAACGGTGCATACTTCATGAACCAATGAATAAATTCCGCGCGGTCTTTCGGGCTGCATCTCATTAATTTTCCTCTCTTTCATATAGGTTTAATGACCGCCGGTAAGCTTCGCCGAGGCGGATCATCTCTTGTTCTTGTATTCGGTTGCCCCACATTCCGAGTGCGAAGGTTGTGAGTACAAAGATTATGTATCCCATGCAACGAGTCTAGTGTCATATCCAGTAATTGTCAAGAGAAAAATCAAAAATCTTTGGTAATCTGGATAGTCGACCGCGACCGTGTGCTAGTCTCAAAATGAGACTGATTGCGCCCGCCTTGGGTCCACCGGGGTCCGCGAACCCATCCGCGCCTACAACCTTTTCACATATTGTTGCAGGCCAACTTAAGGACATTGATTACAAAGGCCTTGCGCGCCCGCCTGGTTCGCCTACTGCCCGCCCGCCCGCCGGCCCTTCACCATTCTTTCTCCCCGGCGGTGATCCAGCAGCACTAGGCCCCCGAGCCAAAGACCCCCCTGTCTTTCAATGGCGATTGTCCGCGTATCGCGCCAGGGCGAAAATCTTTTGTTGATGCGACACTTTTTCGGGGTAGGGTTTTCAACAACATACCCGGGGTTGTTTGACGCGACGACCTCCAAGGCGGGAGATAAGAAAGTCCTTGACATCCGAATCCGGCTCATGAGAGACTTGGCTCACTTGGACCCAATTTGCCAACGACACATTATAAGGAGGAAATTTTGTCAAATTCGGAATTCGCGAATCCCGAATGGATAGCAGCTAACCAACCAAACTGCCACCGTTGTGGGAGACCTTGTGTGCGGGGAAAATTCGGTTCGTGGATGTGTGACTGCACTTCGACACCGTTTGACGGACGTGATATTTGCCCCAAATGCAAAGAGCCAATCAACGACGACGCGGGGCACATATGTCCATGAAAATTCTGTGAAAGTTGCCATCATTTGCGAAGAGAGCGGCACCGTTCGAGACGCCTTCCGGAAACGCGGCCACGATGCTTGGTCTTACGATCTTTTACCCGGCCGCGGCCTCTTTCCGCAATACCATGTCCAAGGTGACATCACCAAGGTTCCGAAAGCGAAGCTCGCAGAGTTTGACCTAGCTATCTGCCATCCACCTTGTGATCGACTGCTTGTAGCTGGTGCCCTTCACTGGAAGAAATGGCAAGCCTCCGGCGAGCAACAAAAAGGTATTGAGTTCTTCATGTTCATGACACGCCTGCCAATCAAAAAGATTGCCATAGAAAATCCGGTAGGAATCATGAGCACTGCGTACCGGAAATCCGACCAGATCATTGAACCGTGGCAGTTCGGCCACCCCGAAACAAAACGCACTTGTCTTTGGCTGACGAATCTGCCGTTATTGCAAGGCACTAAAAACGTTTATGATGAAATGATGAAGCTGCCCCCAAAGCTTCGTAACCGAGTGCATCATGAGTCGCCAGGGGTCCGGAACGGACTCACTCGCTCCATGCGCCGCGCGGTGACTTATCCGGGCTGGGCCGATGCCATGGTGGAACAGTGGGGCTCGTTGTGAAACGACATTGGTTGGATGGTCCCCACGGGTTGAATTTGCGGGCGCTGCGGTAAAACGCTAAACGTGGCCGGCGTCGTGGTGTTGGACACGAGCCTCTACTAAATGAGTGTCATACCGGGTTAGAATCCCGGCCGGCCACACTTTTGAAAAACCCCACCCGGGTCGATTTCTGTTGACACCTCCCCTACGCATATAAGAAAATACAAAACATGACCGAGAGATTCTACGTCGGCGCCATCCTCCAGAACCGCGAAGGAAAATACCTGGTGGCGGAGCACGTCAAGAAGACCGAGCACCGCTGGCGCTTCCCCGGCGGCAAGATCGAAGCTGGAGAGAGTCCCGAGAAGGCTCTCGCCCGAGAACTAAGCGAAGAGATCGGAGTGCTGGCCATCCCCGAAATGATGATCTTCGCCGGCAAGGAAACCGCCGAGATCGATGGCGGTCTCTGGACCGGCATATTTTTTCTTGTGACGAATTGGATGGGCCGACCGGAGAGCCGCGAAGACAAGATCGGCGAAGTGAAGTGGGTCACGCGGGAGGAGCTTTTGGGGTTGGATGTTCACCCCGAATATGAGATCATCACGAGAGGACTATGACACCTGATCAAATTAACGTTACTCTACAAGAGGCCCGCGCAGCGAGAGAGGGGTACGTGCACCGGGTACTCGTGGCGCTCGACGTTTTCATCAACGTCCTTCTCCGCGGCCGAGAAGGCGAAACTATTTCCGGGCGTGCATACCGGGCTGCTCTGATGGGACACCACTGGGGCCTCGTGCTCAACTTCCTTCTGAATCTGATTCAGAAAGACCATGGTGCCAAGGCCGCGGCTGGAGATTTAGAGCGCGCGACCTCCATCGCGCAGACGGAGAGTAGGATCTTATGAAGCTTGCATTTCGGATTATCTGTTTCCCGCTGCGGCTAGTTATCGGGCTCGCAGGTGTGACGATTATCGCACTCGCCCTGAGTATCTCCCCTGACAGCGAACCCCTGTATAGAATGGCCGAGAGCTTGTACAACTTTGTGAGGGGCGTATGAGTTGCCCCAACTGTGGATGCCCTTCGTGTGTCGGCGATGAAGATTTTGATTACGGCCCCGCCTGTCCGCCGGCCCCCGGTTCGATGGAGGAATCCCTTCAAAACGTTTACAGAGAGGCGCTTCTGAAGAATATCGCGCAGGCCCCGCGCATTTTGGAGATGTTCGAATGAAGAAACCAAAAAAAGAGAGTGTCATCAAGGAGGACTCTTATGGCGTCCAATCGCGAGGAGATGGAAAGCTGCCTCAGATTCGCGACAGTCGCCCGGAAGTGGCGGATCACGTCGCACGCCTTGTTGTTGGCTGCAACATGGACTTCGAACAAGCCACCGCTCGGCTTCTCGGACCAGAAGCCACCGAAGACCAAATCCGAACGAAGGCCGACACCCTCGCCAAATCCAGTCACATCCGCGAAGCGATCGAAAAGCAGCTCGAGAAAATCGGGTTCGGCGACTCCGCGCAAAAAAGGCTGATCGCCCTCCTCTGGAAAGAAGTCCTCGGCGGAAACGACAAACGATGGGCCGCCGCCGCTAGGTTATTGGCCGAGATCACGCAAGCTGCGAAAGCGAATGCGCAGAATGAAAAGATTCCAACCCTGCGCATCGGTGGGCTCGAACAGGGCCTAGCTTCGATGCTTGGGCCCGATGCGCCCACCAATGATGTCGCTCACGTTACAATCGAAGAGGACGTGGAGATTGGCGACGATGGATCCATCACAGACACCACAAGCAGCCCAGACGCAACCGGGTATTCTACAGGCGATTGAAGATGCAGCGAAAGCCGCCTACGATAACGTCAAGACCAGATTTAGTGCCGGCCCTCCTGCAGGGACTCTCAGTGCAGCTCCGGGATCGCCACTTGCGCAGCATGATACAACCATCCAGCAATTATCGCCTCAGCAGAGCTTTACGCCAGTGGCTCAGTCTCCGGTTTCTAACCCTACTTTGTCACATCAGCAACCGCCGTATGGCACGAACCCTCCGGAACAGCGCCTGGATGGTGAAGGTAATGTGTTGGGGGGCCTTCGTGGAGTGAAGAGGGTTGGCGGACCTAACGGAGGAATCTAGTGGCAGATGATATCGTCCTCGGTGGTCGGCAGTTGAAACAGCCAAACCCTCCGGTGTCTCCCCGTTGGGACACGGATCCGCTTCGCCCGGAAGACATCAAGCCGATGCGCTTGCCGAACGGCGTGAGGGCCAACATCGACAATGCACCACTCACGGAACCCACTATGGATACCAGCAACCCCGCGACGACCCAAGTTCTCTCCGGGCTCTCCGGTGTTCGAAAGAGCAGCATCAAGCGATAACCCTAGCTATAATGTGAGAAGGAGTCTCCTATGAAGAACGATCCCACCGGCAAGCATCACGAGCTCGTTACCAAGACGAAGAGTCAGCCGTCTTCGAAATCGAAGCTGAAGCATGAAATGTCTGAAGCGATGCCTTCGGGCAACGTTGAGCTAAAGACGCCGTCTGGTCTCTTGAGCGGTCTTCGCGGAGTACTCGCGGATCGGCCATCGAACCAGGCGAACAGCAGATCAGTTGGATCCGGCGGCACCGGCTACAAGACCCAGTCGATGGGGAAGGGCGTAGAGGAAGACGAGAAGTACATCTACCCGACAAGTCCGAACACCACAGTTTCTGGCAATTCATCCAACGACAACTACGGCGAGTGGTCAACCGACAACATCAAGGCAGCCCCCGGCCGCTCGTTGGCGAAGATGCACAAGTCTGAGAGGTAAGCATGTACGACCCAAACAAGAGTGAGCATGAAGTAGTGACGCAGACTGAGCGCGGCGGCCTACAGGGCTTCCGAGGCATCAAGCGTAATCAGGTCGCGCGCAAACAAATCGATGGCCAGTCGGGCACCAGTCGCACCGGTTCAGATTCAGCACCCGAAGCGGTGAACGACATCAAGCGACCGAGCTATGCCACCCTCTTCGCGCGCAAGGATCAGTCCTTCGACGGCAAAGAACAGCAAAACATCGGGAAGAGCATGACCGGCCTTTCCCTGACCGGCGCCCCGATCGGCAGCCAACCGGGCAACAAGTACACTAAACAACCCTCCAACAAGTCTGGCAGCCAGCGCGTAGGAGAGTAATGTTCGGAGCCGAGTCCCATATCGATAACAAGTTCCAGGTGAAGACCCCGAGCATGCCGGGCCTCGAAACCCCATCTACCCCGAATCCGTTCAATGGAATCCGGCGCGCCGGGCAGGCAAAGCGGGCGCAGAATTACGAGAAGTTCCAGCAGTCACAGAAGGGTTCTCTCCATCAAGGTATGGGTGGACAAGCCGGCACCCTGTCAGGTTCGATGCGCCCCCAAAAAGAAAATTTCGCGTAGTATTAATCATGCGAACATTCCGAAACCTCCTGGAGGATCTCATCATGAGCATTACCGCACTAACCGCCGCCGTAACCCAACTGTCAACCGATATCACCGCCCTGATCGCCCTGCAAGCCAATAGCGTACCGCAATCTTCCGTGGATGCGATCACCGCGCAGGTGACTACGATTGACCAGAGCGTGCAGGCCGCCATCGCTGCAGAGAGCCCGGCTCCCGCGCCAACTCCAGCGCCCGCTGCCTAACATGCTGTTTTATGTCCTATTTGCGATCGCCGTCGGTTTTGCGTTTGGCGCCGATGTATTCGACGTCATCGAGTCCGAGAAAGCCTATGCGAAGGGCTACATCGAAAGTTTCGACTGGCTGGTAGGTCTTAAACCGACGGCGATTGCGCTTTACCTGCGAGACGGAATGCTCATTGCCTTCGCATCTGCACCTGCATTGGTTTTCTTCCTTCTTCACAACGTTCCGCTCGCCTATGGTGCATTAGCCGGTCCGGTTGCTGCCGGCGCCAGGCACATTCAGGGTGGTATCGGCGCGAAAAAACTTGTATGAAAAGGGCAGTCGAACCGCGTACCGGATATACCCTCGGCCACACCGGCCCGGAGCGCTGCTCCAACTGCACCCACTTCGAAAAAACCCAATCTGAATGTAACGGCCCCAAAATGAAAGAACTGTCCATGCGCCCCCGCGGCAAAGATGGGGACGTGAAGGTCAGCGCCGCCGGATACTGTAAATTTTGGAGCCCGTCGGACGCCGCCTAGAGCTGGACGGGAAAGCAGGTCGGGGCTCCGGTATCCAAAACCGACCCCTTTGATTTACACTAAAGAAGTGCCCATCCAAGTTCCCAGTTTCAGACCCTACGAGTTAGAGGAGCAAGTAGGTGCGAAAGTTAAAGATCTTCTCCCTAGCCAACGCGCTTTCATCTTTGCACCAGAAAGATTTTCTGGGATCAGCGGTGGCTTCGGTTCCGGGAAAAGCTTTGCGGCTGTCCTTAAAGGCGCGATATTATCTGCAGCTATTCCAGGCAACGTTGGCGCTCTGCTGTGCTACCGCGGCACTGATGTTGAGAAGCGCTTGGTTCCGCTCTTCATGGAAGAGGTATGCCCGCCAGCTTGGATTAAGACCTACAACAAAAACAAGAAAATCGTGGTCCTCAAGAACCGCTCGATAATCACATTCGACCACATCAAAGACAGAACCAGCGCCGCCGGCGCGGGCACGGGCACCGGCAGGATTGGTTCGAACTGGGGATGGTTCGGAGTCGACCAAGCGGAAGAAATTGTGAATGAGCATTGGAATGCACTCTGTTCCCGTCTCCGTCTACCCCGCGCCCCAAAGAAGTTCGGCTTCTGCACCCTCAACCCCGCCGGCCGAGACTGGCTCTGGGAGAAGTTCTTTCAGAAGGTCCTACCTTGGCCGAAGGGACCAGATGGGCAGGCGATGCCGATCGACGGAAAGTTCTTCCAAGTAATGCGCCAGGCAAAAAACACTCTGGGCGTCTGCGTCAATTCAGAAGAGAACAGAATTTCAAATGGGGGCTTCGTAGAAGATGCCTACTTCGACAGCATGCTCGAAACGTACGGAATCCAGTGGGTCGAACGATTCGTCTGGGGGCAATTCGATGACTTTAAGGGAAAAATGTTCCCTGATTTTTCTGGCGGCCTTGTTGATTACAACGACGCCAGCGTACATGTCATCGACGACTTCCCCATTCCTCGGAATTGGTCTTTGGTTGGGGGCATCGACGTTGGCGGTGATAGTCCTTGGGCGGTCGTACCGGTTTATGCCGATGAGCAGGGGAATCTCATCGTCACCAACGGCTTCCACGGCCGCACAGGCCGGGTCAGTGAAGTCGTTCAGTGGATCAAGCGTAACTTACCCTGGAACGAGCGACGGACAACCTTTGTTCTTGATCCCGAAAACAAAGTTGCTACCGTCGAACTCTCTGACCTCGGGATCTACGCTAACCCCGCTATCAAAGACATCAACCCCGGCCTCCTCCGGATGGAAGGTTATATACATGTTCAGAGATACCGGCAGCTCCCCCACTGGTACGAAACGACGCAGCCTGCGGTCAAGTATGAAAAATTTCGCACGAAGGGTTCTCCTAAGCTTTTTGTTTTTAAGTCCGCGAACGTCACGCGCAAAGAACTAGACATCTGCAAGTGGGATCCTGAAAAAGTTGACAAGATGTACAAAACCTCTACCGCCCGCTTCGACGCGGTCGAAGCCTTGCGCTACGTCATCATGACGAAACCGGAACCCTCGAAGATCGGTGAGGATCTCGGTGACAAATGGCTCAACCTCGAGAAGTATGACCGCGGAGCCGCAGAAGAATGGCGGGCGCTCGATAGAAAGCGGGCCTTGAAACGCGGGGCAAAAAACAACGCCCTTAGCGACATGGACCGGGAAGATGAGGTCCACTCGATTAGAGGCGAAGAAGATTTTCCACACAAGAAAGAAAGTTTCGACTGGAGTGACGAATGATCGGTGATACCAATGCGGATACCTTGCTGGAAATGCAAGCCAAAAAAGTGATGGAGGTCTTGTCGCCTGCGCAGCAGAAATGTTTAGTAAGGGCGCTGGACGAAATAGATCTTATGCGGTGGTCACAGTTGGTTCACCGAAGAGGGGAGATAACTTAATGTTCGGATGGAGGCTTGTCTCGGAACGTGAACTGACGCTCATGGCAACGCTCGCCGATGAGCAGATCAAAACGGCGGTAACGCTTCAGCGGCGCGCGGAGGAATATGCCCAGAAGTGCGAAAACCTCCTTACCCACGAGCGAGAGCGCATTGATAGTGAGCGGGAGCGCGCCGATCGGATAGCGGATTCTTTGTTCGTGTCCTCGGGGCTGCCCCCCGCGAGCGCTACCGGTGTCGCAGAGGCGAGCGCAGCCAGACTTGATGCGGACGGGAAAAAAGAAGACTACATGAAGGAGATGGCAGAAATTTTTGAAGAAAGTTGGGAGGGCGGGGCACTTGATGAAGAGGAACCAATAGAGGAAACCGATGCCCTACAAAAATAATGAAGAGCGCCGCGCCCACTACGTTCTCAACAAAGAGAAATTTAACGCGAAGGCGCGGGAATACTACTCTCGCCATAAAGAAAAGATTTGTGCGCTCTCGCAAGCTTACTACGATTCCCATAGAGAAAAAGCATGCGCGTATGCTGCTAAGAGACGCCATGGTCTCGACCCCGAATGGTTTATAGAAAAGCGGGCCTCACAAAATGATTGTTGTGCCTGCTGTGGTAATAAGTTCGTAACCACGCCGTGCACAGACCATGACCATACATGTTGCCCCGCCAGAAGATCCTGCGCCAATTGTCGCCGGGATCTCCTGTGTGCTCAATGCAACTCCGGGTTGGGTAATTTCAAAGATTCGCCCCTTCTTCTTCAAAAAGCGATAGATTATTTAGCCAAGCACGCACGTGAGATAATCGTAAAAGGTGCCTAACGATGTCCCAAAACATTGACCCGATCAATCCGATCCAGAAACCCCAGCAGGCTCCTGGATACGAAGAAGGGGATGACGCCATAAAATCCTCACCTTATGATCTCCGCGATCCCGAAGTCCTCCAAGACATTAACGATCGCATCGACCGGTGTTTGA
>Ga0316214_1000034_pt1 | contig 12438 bp, 8 predicted proteins | sample NRE4metagenome_FD_207797 | JGI IMG/M metagenome (GOLD analysis project Ga0316214, IMG submission 207797) | Spruce roots microbial communities from Maridalen valley, Oslo, Norway - NRE4 | ecosystem: Host-associated > Plants > Roots > Unclassified | place: Norway: Oslo | collected 2017-09-15
GTTATGTTATAACTGTTAATAAAAATGTAATGGTTATTTTAGAAGTTAAAAAAGTTTCAAAACAAATAATAAATAAAGTTCAATATTATAAAAATGGCCAACTAATATTTAATTGGGTAGATAAAATTATTAATGATAATACTTTCAACAGAGAAATTGGTAAATCTACCTATCATTATACTAATAAAGAATTAACACTAGTTAAATCAACAAGAAAAACTAGTCCTAATAAAAAACTCATCCTCCTCAGTAAAAAAACTACTGACTTAGAAATAAATTTAATAAAAATGATTAAGCAGGACCAAAATAAAGAAAAAAGATAATGATAAAACAAATTTTATTAAATTTAATAAGATTCTTAAATGACTCCCTTCTAGATTTAGCTAACTATTTAAGTAAAGGTATAATAACTTTGAGTGCTCCTATTTACGATAATAAGGGTAGATTTTTATTATATATCGCTGACAATAATAGATTATTAGACAATTACGAAGTTCTGAAACTTATATTTGAAAGAATACAAGGGGATAAGACATTTAAAGAATTTGGCTCTAGAAAAATTATCTATATGAGTTGTATAATTAATAATCAATATTTACCTTTTCACCACAATGTTTTAATTACAAACACTACTACCTTCGAAGAATACTGGGAAAGTATTAAAGATAGTGTAAGTAGACATTATTCTTATGGAATTACCGAAAACGGGGGTATTCCCAGATTTGAAATAAAAATATGGAGTTTGGATAACTATCTTAATAGAAATATTAAAGGAAATCCGAATGTTTCTTATAAACGTCCGTTAAATAGTAGAAGTTTTCATACTACTTCTTTGATTTTAAAGGGTAAGGAAAAAGAAATTATTCGTGCGTCTGGAGTATTTGTTAAGCCCTCAATTAAACCTTTAACTCAATTAAATAATATTGCTTTAAATGAAGGTAAATTCTTTTCAACTTTAGATATAGAAACAATTTCCTTGAAAAACATAGATCACTTACAAATTCCTGTTCTTATTGCTAGTTACTCAAGTGAAATAATTAATAAAATATTTACTATTGACCATGTAAAATTAAAGGTAGCTATAGTTAACAATGACTTAAAGGCTATAAATATTTTAGTTAATGAATTATGGAAAAAATATTTGGATTACATTATAGCCAATCCCTAAATATTTTGAAACAATATTTGCTCACAACTTAGGTTCTTTCGATGGATTATTTTTATATAAGGGCTTATTAAAGAACCTAGATATCAAGGATATTAGTTCAATAATAGATGATAAAAATAACTTTATTAGTATTACTTATAACCCCAAAAGTAAGGATAAGGGGAATACCCCCCCCACGCATTCAAGATAGTCTGAAAAGATTCTTATAGAATACTTCCGGTAAGTCTTGATGATTTGTGTAAATCTTTTGGTGTAAAAGGTAAAACTGATAAATATGATCCAGCATTCAATGATATATCTATATTTAGCCAACCGGAATTATATAGTAAATTTATAGATTACAGTAAACAGGATACTAGAGCCTTATTTAATGTAATAATTAAAGCTCAAAAATATTATATAGATAACTATAATGTGGATATTTCATCTATTTACTCTACTTCTACTCTAAGTCTTAAAATATTTAGACAGAAATTTTTAAATACAAATATCCCAACTATGAATAGAAACGAAGATACATTTGTTAGAGAATCCTACTATGGAGGAGCTACGGATTTCTATAAAAAACATGGTAAAAAATTGTATTATTATGACGTAAATTCACTCTATCCTTATGGAATGCTAAATGCAATGCCTCTAGACTTTATTAAAATACATGAAGAGATAAATGACATAAACAGTTTCTTTGGCTTTATTGAATGCATAGTTACTACACCAAAGGATTTGAAAATAGGTATCTTACCCGTAAGAGATGAAGGTAAAACTATATTTCCTTTAGGAACTTGGAAAGGTACGTATTTCTCAGAAGAGATTAAAGAATGTATGAAATATGGCTATGAATTTAAGTTTATTAAAGGATATGAGTATAGTAAATACTATTTATTTAACGATTATATAAATCATTTTTATAATATTAAGAAAAATAGTATTGGAAATGAAAGATTCATAGCTAAATTAAATCTTAATACTTTATACGGCTATTTCGGTAGAAAATTAGATTTAATTGAAACAGTTAACATTAATATAGATGAATTAGAGCATTATTCAGTTACTAGAGTTATTAAGAGTATTATGCAAATAGACGATAATTATGTAACTTTATTATTACATTCTAATATTAATACTGATATTCTGAGTGCAGTTAATAGAGATATAGGCTCTTTAGAATTTAAAAAGAATCAATTTTCATTTATTAAATCGAATGTTGCTATAGCTTCTGCAGTAACATCTTATGCAAGAATACATATGATTCCATTTAAAATTAATGGTGATGTTTACTATACGGATACAGATTCTATTATTACCGCTACTAAATTAGATGATAGTTTATTAGGGAAGGATATTGGATTTATGAAAGATGAGTTAAATGGATTATTAATAGAAGAGGCTTATTTCCTTGGAATTAAACAATATGAATATTATTATATAGATAAACAAGGAAATAGAATAGAAAAAAGTGTTTTCTCTGGTGTTGAAAGAGATTCTTTAAGTTTCAAAGAAATTATTCTATTATCCGAAGGAAAAACAATTACAAAGGTTATAAATAACAAATTTTTTAGATCATTTAAAAACTTGGAAGTTAAAATTAAACCTTCGGTTATTAATATTAGTATAAAAAGCACAAAGATTTTACAAGATAATAATTACTTACCATTAAATATAGATAAATTAAATAACGAAAAATTGAATTATAAATTAAAAACCTTTTTAAAGAAGGCATTAAAATCATTTAAAATGGTATTGAAAAAAATTAAAAAAAATAAGTAGTTATTTAATATATAAAATAATTCTTACTTACTCATTAAAAATAAATGGGTAGGTAAAGAATGTGACCTTGTAAATATATTCTTAGCTTTCTATTAAAAAAATAGGATCACATGCGTGAATAGATATAAGATTATTTTTGTACTTATACCTGTGGTATAATTAAATAAATTATTATGGGGGAAAGAGAGATTTCCTCTCCCCTTTCCCCCGGACCCCCTATCCCCTCTCCTTTGTAAAAATTTCTAAAGAATAATACTATTTCCTTTTTACTTTCTTTTCCCCCCAATAATAACATTCAATATTAATTATTAACAAAATAACAAAAAATATAAAATTTAAATACTAAAATAACACTTACTTTCAATGGAGACTTGTAAAGATATTCTTAAAATAATAGGGCTACCAATAAACAAATTCTCCATCTATTTTCTTAAATTATACTAATAATCGAAGTTTTCCAATTTATTTTATATTTTATAAATACGAGAGAGACACGACTCGAACGCGCAACATCTTACTCCCAAAGTAAGCTCCTTAACCAATTAGGATACTCTCTCTTATTTTTGGATTTCTTATTTTAAAATATATCCCTTGCTTACTTTTTTAAGTTTATTTTATAAATTAAAAAGTAAGCCAGGAGCTAGGTAAGAATAAAAAAAAAAATAAACAAAACAGAAAATAAACAAGGGAAGGAGTGTAATATTAACTTAATAAATAAAAAAAAGTAAGTAAGTAACTAGAATGTATATAATTTATTATTTAAGTAAAATAATTGGAGAAAGATAGATTCGAACTATCATAATTATATTGCAAATATAACCGATTAACCATTATCAGATTTCCCCATAATTATTATGTTTATTATAATTTAATATACAAACTATTATCCTGAATTAATTTTATAGTTTATAATTACTCTTTTATTATAATAAACAGTTTAATTGACTCCCTCTCCCTTGCTTTGCTATCTCTATCTCTATCTCTATCTCTATCTCTATCTCTATCTCTATCTCTATCTCTATCTCTATCTCTGGGAGGCTTACTTATTTTATTCATACCCAGCCCCTTGCTTACTTCTTATTTAAATAAATATAAGCAAGGGATATTTTTTAAAAAGAAGTAAGCAAGGATAAATAGATTAAAAGAAAAATATGATGGAGGAATTCAATTTATTTACTTACCCCCTACGGGGGTAACTAAGTTTATTTTATAAATTAAAAAGTAAGGAAAGGTAAAGAATAAAGATAAAATAGGAAAATAAGATTATAGCAATTGCAAAGCAAGTAAAATGGAAAATTAAAATAAAGGTATACAAATAATTGCAGTATTAATTAATTAAATAAAAATTAAATATTTTTATTTTGTTTAGATAATACAATTGTAGCTAACATTGCTAATAGTAAAATAATACTTAATATTATTAATAATACAGCACCATAAGTATATAAATTATGACCTAAAACTTCAATTTCTGAAAAGAAAGTTAAGAAAAAATCAGAAGAATTACTATTATTAATATTTTCAAAACCATTAATAGTATAATTCATATTCTTGTTATTAATATTACTTAAGAAATATTCAATATTATTAATATTATATTTTATAGTAAAATTGTTGAAAGATAAAGGTAATATAGTAAATAATATAAAAATAAAGAAAATAACAATATTAATAGCTATTGGTAAATTTTTAGTATAATTATTTCCTGTTTCTAAAACATCTGTTAATTTTATATTTATCATCATTATAACGAATAAAAATAAAACAGCTATTGCTCCTACATATATTACAATATAAGATATAGCTATAAAATTTATACCTATTAAAATAAGATACATAGCTACTTGTACAAATGTTGTGATTAAAAAAATTACAGAAATTACAGAATTTGTAGCTGTAATTGAGAAAATACTAGTGAATGAAAAACCAAGTACTAATAAGTTTAAAATTGTGGAAATTGTCATGGATTTGTTTTTTTGCTTATCCTAGTCCTTTTTTATTCTTATTTTTTTGTTTTTTTTAAAATAGAAAACAAAAGGAGGGATAGTTTAGCCTTCATTAAAATAAAATTTATTATGTGTGTTTTAATATTTACTAATAATAGTCCTAAGTAGTTAAAAACCTATTATTATTTTTATTTAAAATATAATAAAGGAGTTATAAATAAGAGTAAACTAAATAAGAAAAAATATAAATAAATTAATAGGAATTTAATTATTTTAATTTAAACAGGCTTAAACCAAAATTTATTATTTAAAATAAAAATTGTTAGTTTAACATAGAAATTGTGACCTTATTTATTAAATTTATTATTTATTTTATAATTAACTTATCCCTCCCTTTCTTAATAAATTAAGAAAGGGAGAGTAGCTATTACAAATATATAATAGTCTAATTTGAATAAAAAGGCAGGATGGTTTAACATACTTTAAATTTGTAAAATAAAAATTAAATTTATAACTAATTTAAATATAATCTTTACTTTTATTTTTAATTTGAATAAATATAGCACTAACTTACTTACCCTTACGGTAAGTAAGTAAGTAAGGTAGAAACCATAATTTTAACCTATAATTAATTAAGCTTTATTTATTAGTAGTAGCTCCATATTAATTTTACTTTTTCTAATTTAAATAGAAGAAGTAAAAATAACTTATTTACAATCTAAGTTCTTCCTTGATTTTATAAATAAAAAGAACAAGTAAAAAAAAGAATATAATTAAAAATTAAAAAAGTAATAGAATAAAGTTTTCCTTACTTACTTACCCCTCCCATTCCCTTTCCCCTTACCCCCCGTAGGGGTAAGGGGTAAGGGAAAAGATAATTAAATCTGTAGCTTACGAAGTCGAAGTAAGCAAGGGGTTAGTAACTTCTTATTTTAATTTTTTACAAAAAGATAAGGGAAGGTTATAAATATTAATTAATAACTATATAATAAAGCAGATACAGACATATGTAAAGTATTTAATATAGTATTAGGTATTATACCAAATATTACAGTAGGTATTAATAAACTAATTAATAATATAAATTCTCTTCTATTAATATCTTTTAAAGGAGGTAAATAAGGTGAAAGGTTACCATAAGATATTCTATTATATAAGAAAATAGAATAACAAGCAGATAACAGAATAGATGTAGCTCCCAATGCTGCAATAATAGGATTTTGCTGCCATATTCCAATTAAAGATAATTGTTCACCTAAAAAATTAAGACTTAAAGGAATACCAGTATTACATAAAGTGAAAACAAAAAATAAAATAGTAAACACAGGCATATAAGTAACTAATCCTCTAATATAATTAATAATTCTAGTACCCGTTCTATCATAAATTATCCCACCCACACAAATAAATAAAGCTGGACTTACAAAACCATGACCTATAGCTAATAATATTGCTCCTTCTATTCCTGATAAAGTATTAGAAAATAATCCTAATACTACTACAGCCATATGAGCCACACTACTATAAGCAATAAGTCTTTTAGTATCTTGTTGTATAATAGTAGAAAAACTAGCATAAATTAAAGAAATAATAGCAATAGTTTGGATTAAAGGACTAAAAAAGTTAGTAGCATCAGGTAAAAAATTAATTAATACTCTTAAATAACCATAGGTTGCTAATTTTAATATTGTGGCTGCTAGTAATATAGAACCAGCTAAAGGTGAATCACTATGAGCTTTAGGTAACCAAATAATGAAAGGATATAAAGGAGTTTTAACCGCAAAGGCAACAAAAAACCCTAACCATAATAATTTTTGACTATCTAAACTAATATCAATTAATGATATTAATTGAAAATCTGTAGAACCTATATAACTATATATTAATAATATACTTAATAACATTGGTAAACTACCTGCTAAAGTATATAAAAAAAATAATAATGCTGATCTAAATCTATCTTTACCATGTCCAAATATTACTATTACTATAAAAAGTATAGGTAATACACTTTCAAAAAAGATATAAAATAATAATAAATCTAAAGAAACAAAAGCACATATTTGTAAAGTTTCTAATACTAAAAAAGATATTAAAAATAATTTTATATCTTTATTTATATTAGTATAGTTTGATAATAAAGCTATAGGTGTCACAAATGTTGTTAATAATACAAAATATAAAGATATTCCATCTATCCCAAAATGTAAATGGCAAAAATTTAATTGATTGAACTCTGATACAAATTGGTATTGAGTTGTATTTGTATCAAACTCATACCATAGAAATAAAGAAATATAAAAGTTTATTAAAGAAGTTGTAATTGCTATTTTTTTCATTGTTTTCTTACTCTCTAAAGTATCTGACATTGGTAATATAATTAAAGAACCTAGAAGAGGTATTAATAATAGTAATGTTATCATATTTTTGTTTTATTTTTTATTCTTTTTCTTGTGCTTTTCTAAGGTTTATTTCTACTTTTTGTGTGATTCTTAGAAAATACTTGTTTGTTTTTTTTAATTCTATTTATTTTTTATTATTTCCCAGCCCTCCCTAACTAAAGTTAGGGTGCGGTAGCAAAGCAAGGGATATTATTATTAAAATAAGAAATACAATAACAAATAAGTAAAGAGGTAGAATTTGTTTATTTATATATTTAATTATAAATTTATTTTTATACTTTTTTTTTAACCTTTGTCCCTTACCCTAACCCTTACCCTCCCAATTACTTACTTACCCCCCCTGTAGGGGTAAGTAAGTAAGCAGCTGGGAGTTGCTTCGCAAGGGAAAGGAAGTAAAATAAACAAATAATGCTAAATAAGGGAGGGATAATTGGAAATAGAGATAATTGTCTTTTTTTTTTTATTCTTTTTTTTTTTATTATAAAAATAAGAAAAAAATGAATACTTTTGTCATCTTCCTTACTTTAATTATAAAAAAGTAAGGTAAGTTCTGTTTATTATTTATAATATTTAAAATAATAATAAAAAGGAGTGGGAAAATTAAAAATATTTAAATTATTTAGTTAGTATTATTAAAGCTGATGTTATATAAATAATAAATAATCTTATTTGTTCTAAGCTACTAAAATATTTATAAAAATCTACATTTTGTAAAGAAGTATCTAAATAATTAAAATTAAAAATTAAAGGAGTAAAAATTAAAAATAATAAAGAAATTAAACTTAAAGTAATATAAAGAGAATAAGTAGTAATAATACCAGTATCTAATTTAGCTAAATTCATAGCAGTTTTACTAAAATAATTAGATAAACCATAAGGTCCTAATAATTCTATAACACCTCTATCAATTTCTTTAGAAATAGTATAACCTAATTTCAGACCATTACTAATAATAAATTGATTATAAATAACATCAAAATAATATTTACCATTTAAGAAAGAATATAATTTTATTATAAAAATATTTTTAAATAAATTAGTAAAAATATTTGGATTATAATTATATAAATATATTGCACTGATTGATCCTATTAAACTTAATATAGCAGGTAATAATTTTATTATAGGATTTAATGAAAATTCAGCTTCTACTAATGAAATATTATTAGGATGTATAAAAATAGAATTTCCAAAGAAATCTGAACCTATACCTACAAATAAATCAGAAAAAGCAAAACCAAAGAATATACTAAATATAGCTAATATTAATAAAGGAATAATAACAGCTAAATTAGATTCATGACTATTTAAATAAGCTTCTTTAGTTCCATTAACTGTACTAAAAAACACTAAACTTATTAATCTAAAACTATAAAAAGCAGTTATTCCCGCTGTTATAGATCCTAATATAAAGGCATAATAACCACTAAAACTATATTGACCATATGCTAATTCTAATATTAAATCTTTACTATAGAATCCTGTTAAAAATGGTGTAGCTAATAAACTTAAAGATCCAACTAACATTACACTATAAGTAAAAGGTAAAAATTTTATTAAACCTCCCATTTTTCTAATATCTTGTTGATCACCAAAAGAATGTATAACTGCACCAGCTCCTAAAAATAATAATGCTTTGAAAAAAGCATGGTTAACTGTATGCAATAAAGCAACATTATATTGACTTAAACCTATAGCTAACATCATATATCCTAATTGAGATATTGTACTAAAAGCTATTATTCTTTTTAAATCATTTTGTACTAAACCACATGTTGCTGCAAAGAAAGCTGTACTTGACCCTATTATTGTTATTACTAATAATGCAGTACTACTATATTCTAATATTGGACTTACTCTTATTAATAAATATATACCAGCTGTAACTAGTGTTGCTGCATGTAATAATGCACTTACAGGTGTAGGAGCTTCCATACTACCAGGTAACCAAGAATGTAAAGGAATATTAGCACTTTTAGCTAAAGCACCACCTAATAAAGATAAAGCAATAATAGTAATAGCAGTTTCATTAATATAAGGTACTAAAGAAAAAATTTCAGAATAATTTAAAGTACCGAAAGTAGCAAATATAGCAAAAAAACCTATACTCATTAACATATCACCTCCTCTATTCATAGTAAAAGCTAATATTGCTGCTTTATTTGATTGTAGTCTTGTAAAATAAAAGTTAATTAATAAATAAGAAACAACTCCTATTGCCTCCCAACCTACAAACATTACAAAAAAATTACCACCACAAATTAATAGTAACATTCCTGCTGTGAAAGCTGATAAATAAGAAAAGAATCTTTGAATATGAGGATCTGTAGATAAATAATCTACACTATATATATGAATTAAAGTTGAACAATATAATACTGCTAAACCTAAACTTACTGTTAATTGATCAAAATATATAGTCCAAGATATATTCAATATTTCTATATCTAACCATTTAATTAATTCTATACTTACTGGTGAACCACAAATACCTACTTCATAAAAAGCTATAGTCATTAATATGGATGATAATATTAAAGAACTACAAGTAATAAATTGAGAACCTGTTATACCTACTTTTCTTCCTAATAAACCACTTACTATAGAACCTAATAAAGGAATAGTTATTATAGATAAATACATTAATTTTGTAGTGAAATTGTTCCTCTTAATCTATAATATGCTACTAATATACTTAATCCTATCACAGATTCTGCTCCAGCTATAGATATAATATAAATACTAAACACTTGACCTATATTATCATCAAAACTATAAGACATTATTAAAACTAATAAAGTAACAGATAATAACATAATTTCTATTGCTATAATCATTAATATTATATTTTTTCTATTTAAAACAAAACCCAATATTCCTATTAAAAATAGTAGTATTGATATATTCATTTTTTATTAATTTTTTTTTCATTTTTGTTTCTATTAATAGTTGTTTAAAATAATTTGTATTTATTTTTTATTCTTTACCCCTCCCCTTACCCCCTTATAGGGTAAGGGAGAGAAGTAAAAGGTAAAAATAAAAGGGTATAATATAAGAATTCCAAGGATAGTTACCCTTACTTACTTACGAAGTAAGCAACTAATACTAATTTTATATTATATTTATTTGTACAAATTATTAATTAATATCTGAGTTGACCAGACTCGAACTGATATAAACCACTACCAAAAAATGGTGTTTTTCCAATTAAACTACAACTCATTTTTACTTCCCCTAGCTTATTTAATTTTTCTTATTTTTATTCTTTTTTACTTTTGTTTTCTTTTGTTTTTACTTTTTTTATTCTTTTTTTATAAAATTTATTAAAAGGTAAAACAAAAATTCAATTATTATTATTTATTTAATAATTTAGGGAGAACTGTTTATTATTTAATATTATTTTATAAAATTATTTTTTTTTATTCAAGTAAAGGATTTAAGATTCAAATAAAAAAAAAATAAGACTAATAAAATGCCTAAAAACGGAATTGAACCGCTATTTACTTATTACAAGTAAGCCGTTTTACCTATTAAACTATTCAGGCTAATACTTATTTTACAATATTGTATTACTCTTTTTTTATTTTGTCCAATATTATTTACTATTTTTAATTTCCTTCCAAAGAAACCTCTCCCTTGCTTTGCTATAGAGATAGCTATCTCTTCCCTTACCCCCTACGGGGTAAGGGAATGGGAGGGGTAAAAGGATAGATTTAGCTCTCCTCCCAATCTTTTTATAATTAAAGAAATGAGAAAATAAAAATTGGGAGGGAGAGGTGTAGCTATCTTTATCTCTAAATCTAAATCTAAATCTAAATCTAAATCTAAATCTAAATTTAAATCTATTCTTTAAATAAAATGGAGAACAAAATGTAAATAATAATTAATGAGTAATCTATTTCTCTTTTAAATTTATTTTTCCTATTTTCCTTACCCCCTACAGGGGGTAAGTAAGTAAGCCTTTCTATTTTATTCCTTTTGTATATTTAATTTAATTTAATTTAATTTATAAACAGAAAGGCAAAGGCTAAAATAATAATAAAAAGGAGGCAAATAATAATAAAAAGATAATTACATCAATTGCTTCTATTAAAAATATCATTGGTGAAAAAATTATTGAAACATTTTATAAATTAATCAAATTATCAGCATTAGAAAAAACAGAAAAAATAAAAGTATTTTACGAGTAATCAGGATCGAACTGATAATATCTACTTGGAAGGTAGAGGTTATACCATTTAACTATACTCGCTTCTTTAGTTTATTAGTTATTTTTTCTACTTTACTTAAAGAAATATTCATTACTTATTTTTACTTAAATAAATATTCATTACTTTACTTTTACTTAAAGAAAATTTATTTAAGTAGAAAATAATTGGTTTATAGTTAAATTGGTATAACACTTATCTCTCTCAAACTCATAAGTAATTCCTAGAAAAAATCTAGGTAAATTAAATTAAATACCTCTCAAAGGAGGTAAAATATATAAAAATAAATTTAAATTAAATATATAAATTATAAAGTTCTACCTCTTCTCTTTGTTTTGAATAAATAAGAACAAATTGTTTTCTAAGATATTTAGAAAAGCTCAAGAAAAGGAACCAAAATGAAAAAACCTAGAAATTATGAATAAAAATAAGTGGATTGATTTAGAATATAAACTAGATAATCCTTCTTCCTTAACTAAAGAAATCTTAAATTCTAATCTTAATAAATTCTGGAATGAAATTATAGATAAAATAAATGATAATCAACATGTTTTATTTTTATTTAGAGTAAAATTTGAAGATAATCAAATTGCTACTATTTCTACTTTAAAGCAGATAAACAAAAATTGTAAAGAGGATTTATTAGAATATTTATTTAGTAGATCAAGTCTAGGAAGAGAAGCTTATCTAGTTACTCCGATAACTTCTATAATATTTAGTTATGGTATTAGAGTAGGAAAAATAAATCCTGATTTTATTACTGAAAATAAAGAAGTAAAAACTCAAATTTATTATAATAATAAGTTACCTATAACAATAATACCTGAAGAATACGGAAAAGTAATTAATAAAATTGGTAACCGTTATGTTATAACTGTTAATAAAAATGTAATGGTTATTTTAGAAGTTAAAAAAGTTTCAAAACAAATAATAAATAAAGTTCAATA
>Ga0316214_1000036_pt1 | contig 12089 bp, 13 predicted proteins | sample NRE4metagenome_FD_207797 | JGI IMG/M metagenome (GOLD analysis project Ga0316214, IMG submission 207797) | Spruce roots microbial communities from Maridalen valley, Oslo, Norway - NRE4 | ecosystem: Host-associated > Plants > Roots > Unclassified | place: Norway: Oslo | collected 2017-09-15
GATTAACTGTCCGAGGAAGGGATATGGTCTTGCCCTTGCTAGCGCGGACCATCGCAAGTGTCAACGTTCCGGTGGCAACCAGGGTCAGTGCCCTTTCAACCTATAAATGGTCAGAACCTCAGCTGCAGGCGCAGTGCAGTGTGCGATACGTACTGAGGCAGCAGCGAGGCCTAACCCACCAACCATCGCAGGAGTCGGAGTCACGGTCAGTTTATCAACATCATGGAGGCCAAGAATCTTCACGGAACCCTCGATAGCGGAAAGATGAGCTGCGAAAGTCTGGAGGACAAAGGGACTGCGGAAGAGCCCCTTCCATTTCTGATAATGTTATTACATCTTCTTTTTTTTAAATCATTGAAAGCGTTTGGGTTCACATACCTTTTTGTCCTCGTCTTTAGTGTCTTTGTATAAAAAACGAAGATTTTCAAGGTAATACTTGGCAAACCCTACACGTTCTTCATCGGAATCTCGTAAATAGGGTTGGTTATCAAAAAACGCCATGAGAACTGCGATGCCATTAGATCCCATAATATTACGCCACGAATCCGCGAGGCGTTGAACCGTCTGAAATGCACTTCGATTAGTATCAATTTATCGTTAAATGAGTCTCATACCTTCTGATAAATCGGAGTGGATGTCGTTATCTCGTAATCATTGCCACTGGTTGCGTCCCAAATTTTTTGCATCACCTTTACTGACTGCTTGGCAGGGACTTCCCAAGGATCGGTCGTTTGACCGACAAACGCCATGTATGTTGTGACAAATATATGTCGGAACCAATTTGCATCAACCCAATCAGGAAGCTCCTCGTTTCGAGTTTTTTTGGACTCGCTCGTCTTTGAGACCTTCTGAACTACGAGTTGCTGGGAATATATTTAGGTATTTAGGTTATTGTATTAGACAAAGAAAAAAAGTGACCTCGCTGGTTATTCGCTTCTTTCCCTTGGGAGGGCTGTTGACTGCAACGTCCCGTTCCTCACCTCTCATCTCGTCATTGTCCGACAGACTACCGTTGTAGTATATAGATTCTGCAAGTGCTGGTTCAGCTTTTACCTTAACTAAGTCTGACGATTGTCGACTGATGATCTTGACGTTATCGCTGAGAACAGAGGGTGCATAAGAGCGACTACTAGTAGCGCCACTCGTAAGCGAGGGAATGTCGGACCTGGCGCGGCTGGAAGTAGATTTTGGAGCAGTGCTGCCAGTGTTCGTGGCCTTCAGGTTTGCAGGTATGGCCGAGTTCCATTCATCAATTGCGGAGTCGTGTTTCCTCTTTTTGTGAGATAAGTCGCTGAGCGTCCAGTAGAAAAGCGTCAATTCATCCAGGGTTAGTAACGGAGACATGGGAGTACGGGAGAATTATATACCTGTTATCGATATGATCTATCACCTGATTTTGATGCTGATCGGGGTCAGGAGTTGCCATAGTTGCCATTTTGCCGGTGTACAACATATTTATATCGGCTATTGCTCCCTCCCTCTTCAACTTCCGATTCTTTCCTTTCTCTGCTGCCTGGAGGTGCGATGGGGCCTTGGGGGCTGGCATTTCATTTGATTCTGCTTTGTTAAACACGGACTCGACCATACCACCATACTTATTCCCTTTCTTGTCCTCCTCTATTTTCTTTGCGGCGAAGTTGATCTCATCGCGCATCTTCATTTTCTTTGGCTTGGGTGTCTGGACTTCACCATCGTCATCAGCCTGAGGAGCCGCCACTATCTCCTCATCCTTATCGACTTTCCTTCTCTTCTCAGCTACTTTTGTGCTCGCACCTGTGTCGTGAACCTTCTGCTTTTTGGTAGGAGGGGCTGGACTGTCGCTTTCGGTGGCTGAATCACTTCCAATGGCCAACTCCGAGTCAGCCGACTCTCCAGCGGGAGCTGGTGCAAAAGATGCGTTGTCGGACACATCCATGTCAACATCTTCACTCGACTCTTTGACAGGGACGTGTTTGGTGCTTTTGCTTTTACGAGAGGGTGGCCACTGCTTTGGGGTGAAGGGGGGCCGCGGGGTCGCATCAACGGAGTCCTCATTGGCCATATCACCACGTTCGAACTCGGCGGTGCGTACGATACTCCGTCGTTTCGCTTCTTCACGGTCTGCTTTAGCTTTAGCTTTAGCTGCGCGCTCCTGTTGGACCTCGGCAGAGGTTCGACGTGCATTCGGCTTGAAGACATCACCTGGGTGAACCAACTTATTTTTCGCCCGAGTTTCAACCTGACGAGGTACAGCCCGAGATGTGGATGACATGGTAGCAAGGTGAGGACGGTGAGGTACTAGTAGAGAGGGTAAGTAATAATTTTTTGCCAGCGAGATCGTGGCAATACTAACACAAACAACTTAGAGAAATTTTGGAATGGTTTTGATGAATTCGGACTTTACGGCCGCTTGCAATGCCCCAGGCTCCGAGTCAGGCTGCACTGCCGCTGCAGTGCCTCAAGCTGCGTGCCGCTTACATGCGGTGTTTACCGCTATCCACCTTCTCCAGTTGCCAGTGTCTCTTACTCTTCTGCCAGTGGTTGGTCATACATCTCAATTTATAATGCCACAAAATCCGGAAATCGACTATTCCCTTGGCTCTCCACCACCTACGATTGCATGCCCGTACTGTCCTAGATACTTTAAAACCAAAAGCGGACGCACTAGGCACATACAGGCAAAACACTCTGACCGTCCTGATACTACAGCTGCACATCCACATCCATCCTTGCCTCTGGCCACAGCGAGTCCCGGTCCATCTGGCTTTGTGCCGTCTCTTCCTCCATATGATGGATTCGATGCCGACATGGACATCGCATCACCTATTTTATCCTTGCCTCAGCCGTCTTTTCACAACCCTAGTCCTGTTCCATCTCACTTCGCGCCATCTTTTCCTCCATCATGCGATGGATTCAATGCCGACCGTGATATGAATATTGCATCACCTATTTTATCCTCGCCTCAGCTGTCTTTTCACAACCCTAGTCCTGTTCCATCTCACTTCGCACCATCTTTTCCTCCATCATGCGACGGATTCAATGCCGACCGTGATATGGATATTGCATCACCTGTTTTATCCTCGCCTCAGCCGTCTTTTCACAACCCTAGTCCTGTTCCATCTCACTTCGCGCCATCTTTTCCTCCTTCATGCGACGGATTCCGAGTCAATGCCGACCGTGATATGGATATTGCATCACCTATTTTATCCTCGCCTCAGCCATCTTTTCATGATCCAAGTCCTGTTCCATCTCACTTCGCGCCATCTTCTCCTTCGTGCGACAGATCCATTGATATAGTAGATATTGCATCTGAGTCACATAGTATTCCATCTTCGTCGCAGCCATCTTTTCACGACATAAGTCCTGTTCCATCTCCTGTTCCTGACACTTCTCGTGTTACACGCGCTTTTCATCCTAAGCTTGATGGTATGTCAATCTTCTTTTTTACAGCCAGTTGCAAAATGTTAGGCCATTTTTTTTTGAAAAAAATACGCATACGTGGACCCGAAATTTCAACTTCCGCCTGATGTTGATAGCGGCATAACCTGAAATTCTCCAGCTCCTCAATTAACTTCTTATACTTTTTTTCTCGAAATGTTGTACGATTCTTATATGCGGATCCATAAAATCTTGCCATTGTCATGTATCGTTCTTGTCGTCATTCTTGACGGTCTTGACCCACGAAAACACGATCAAACACAACAACAAATGCAGGCACCCGATTATTCGGAACTTAAAATCTTGGCTCCGCCTATGCATGTTTTTTTTTCAAAAAATGGCCTAACATTTTGCAACTGGCTGTAGTAAAACATATAAATCAACATTAACTTATATTTTTTTAGGGCAGATCTGTGACGAGAATGGGCATGGCTTACCACTTGGCACTCCTCCTGCCCCTCGTGACTCTGATAAAGGATGTAATGACTGGACACCATATGATAACCGCATCCAGTTTGAGGTCGCGGACTTCTTATTCCGCCAAAACCAGATGTCTGCTGGAGATATCAACTTCCTACTTAGTCTCTGGGCTGCATCGCTTGCCATCCACGGTGACGAACCACCATTTTTGAATGCTACTTGTGTATACGACACTATAGATTCCACGCCTCTCGGTGATATTGCGTGGGAATCTTTTAGTTTACAATATAATGGTACTCAACCTGAGAGTAATGTTCCATCGTGGATGCAAGCTGAATATGATGTTTGGTTCCGGGATTCACGCACTCTAGTTCACAACCTCTTGTCAAATCCGGATTTTAAATCCGCTTTTGATTATGCACCGTTTCAAGAGCGCACAGGTGATGGACTACATCGCTTCCAAGACTTCATGTCTGCAAATTGGGCCTGGAACCAAGCTGTAAGTCTTCGCTATAATCTCTTTGATTTAATTTTTTCCATTAACTTGAATCTACTAGGACATTATTGCGGAGGACCCTGATACCCATGGCTCCGTATTTTGCCCCATCATTCTTGGTAGCGATAAAACCACTGTATCTGTAGCTACAGGGCACAATGAGTACTGGCCTGTCTATTTATCTATCGGTAACATACACAATACCATTCGACGGGCCCATCGCAATGGTGTTGTGCTCCTTGGTTTCCTGGCTATCCCTAAATGTAAGTGCATTATATATATATATATATATATATATGCTAATGCCAGTGTATGCATGTCCCAATTAGCAAGCAATGAATTTTGCAATGATGCTTCCTTTCGAAAATTTCGACGTCAACTTTTACATTCGTCACTTGCTAAAGTGCTTGAATCTCTCAAGACTTGCATGACAAAGCCTGAAGTTGTTCGTTTTCCAGATGGTCATTTCAGGAAAGTCATCTATGGACTTGGTCCCTATATTGCCGACTATCCAGAACAGGCACTGCTAGCCTGCATTGTGCAAGGCTGGTGCCCAAAGTAAGTAGTATTTGTGCATCCTGGTACTAGTAACCAATCACATTTCTGACAATTCACTTCAGATGTACTGCCCCTGCCAATAACCTTGACTCTGGTCACCATGTGCGCCGTTCTCAGGCGCATACTGAGCTACTCGTGGAGGAGTTTGAGCTAGGTATGCTATGGGATGAGTATGGGCTTGTTGGGGATATTGTTGTTTGTATTCTTCTACATTTCTGTTATGCACATTTCTGATTGTTATTTTACTAGCCATTTACTAATGGTTTCCATCGAGCCGACATCAATGAGCTTCTGTCACCCGACCTATTGCATCAGCTTATCAAAGGAACTTTCAAGGACCATCTCGTTACGTGGGTGACTGACTACATCAAAGCTGAATATTCAGCATCAGAAGCACGGAAAATACTTGACGACATTGATCAGCGGTAAGTCTACTACATTGTTGTTATAGTTAGTATTACGATTGCTGAGTCAATCTCAGCATAGCACTTGCTCCATCGTTTGCAGGGCTTCGACGCTTTCCTGAAGGCAGAAACTTCAAGCAATGGACTGGCGATGATTCAAAGGCACTCATGAAGGTGTGTAACCTAGTAATAATTCGTCAATCTTATTACAAAACTGAGTCTGATGAATTTGTGTGCAGGTTTATCTACCAGCGATTGAAGGTCATGTACCAGATGAGATGGTGCAAACAATGCGTGCATTCCTGGAATTCTGCTACATAGCTCGACGTGACATACATGATACACACAGCCTTGCAGCCTTAGATGATGCCCTTCAGCGGTTTCACTGTCATCGTGAAATCTTTCGGACAAGTGGTGTTCGCCCAGATGGCTTCAACCTTCCTAGGCAACACTCCCTTATTCATTACAGCAAACTCATTCGTGCTTTTGGAGCTCCAAATGGCCTTTGCTCCTCCATTACAGAGTCCAAGCATATAAAGGCTGTGAAGGAGCCATGGCGGCGCTCAAATCGTTTTGAGGCACTTAGTCAAATGCTCCTTACCAATCAACGCCTCGATAAGCTTGCTGCTGCTCGAGTTGATTTTGCTGATCGTGGGATGCTACAGGGTACTAGTTTATCTGCAGCTTATGATGGAATCCTTCATACACATCCCCCTTCTGTCACCAATGCAAATGTCAACACTGGCAAAGACTTAGATGATGATGATGATGAAGGCGATCTTGATGGTCCCACTGTGGAGGCTCATGTTGACCTAGCAAAGAGAGTATGTAAGTATCACATTTCATAAATTGAATGCCATTTGGAGATATTCTTACCAACATTTACAGTGCACAGGGTTTATCCAGAAGATATTGCTGCTGAAATTGAACAACCCAACCTCCTTGACCTCATACAGCGATTCATCTACAAGCAGCAATCTCACCATGGTCACGATTCAGATTCAGATTCAAGTGTTTCAGCCCTCCCCACATTCTATGGCAAGATCACTGTTTATCCTTCTGCTGTTGCTACATTCCATGCACCTAGTGACATATCAGGAATTGGTGGCATGCGTCGTGAACGGATACGTGCAGTAAAGTCTTGGAGAAAGGGTCCTGGTCGTTATGACACAATCTTTGTTAACACTGACCCTTCCGAGTCCATGGAAGGTATGGAAGGTCTTGAGGTTGCTCGTGTGCGACTCTTTTTCTCATTCTCTCATGACAATGTTGAATATCCTTGTGCTCTCGTTCACTGGTTCTCACGTGTTGGTGATTTACCAGATGATCACACAGGGATGTGGGTAGTTGAGCCAGATATAACTGATGATGGTGAACCTTTCACATCTATCATCCACCTTGATACCATTGTTCGAGCATCACATCTACTTCCAGTATTTGGCCAAGGACGTGTTTTGAAGACTCTTACATTTACCAACACACTTGACACATTCACTAGGTTCTATGTCAACAAATACATTGATCACCATGCATTTGAGATTGCTTTTTAATACACTACTTTGATCTGTGTTTTGCTTGTGACTGTTGCTCTTTGTTGGTGGCCTGGGTGTAGTAAATAGTTACAACATATAGTGTACTAGTATAAATGGACTGTCACGGTGTCATTGACTGATTTTGAATTAACATGGAACTTGAATCCACTTGAAATTAAGGCTTGACACAATTCTACTTGCAGATCTGAGTCACCTGGATCCAAACTTGTGAGAATCAGTCAGTCGTCTCAACAACCCATTTTATGTCAATATGTCTGGACGTGGAAAAGGTGGAAAGGTCTGTAATTTCTTGTTTCTACTACTAGATGTCCATCACAATGGGTCAGTCATCTCAACTTAAACAACCCATTTTATCTCAACATGTCTGGATGCGGAAAAGGTGGAAAGTTCTGTAATTTCTTTTTTCTATCATGATTATCAGGGACTTGGAAAGGGTGGAGCTAAACACCATCGCAAGATTCTTCAGGTGACATTTGTCATGATTTGTGATAGGTTGTTGAATTTTTTTTTCTGTTTTACCCATTTTTCTCATAGTTCTTCCCAAGGTCATTTGGTTACTTAAACAGAACATGCCAAACAAAAGACAGTGACAGCCCTTGATGTAGTATATGCACTAAAATGATCAGGCCATATGCTCTATGGTTTTTGAGCATTTTGAGCATAGAGACTCTGAGTCTCTCCGAGTCCTGTTTGCAATTTATTATATCATGATTCTTGTATTATTGTATTTTATGATTCAATTCTTTCCTCTAAGTCTGTATTCCACAGATCACAGTGAATGCCAGTGGAGTGCAAAATGTCAGTAATTTCTTACTACTAGATGTTCATCATAATGGGTGACCATGGGTCAGCCATCTCAATTAGTGATGTTATGGCTTGGGCTCAGCTTTGGACGGCTCAGGCTTGCATTTTCTCAAGCCTGAGCCTTGGGCTGAATTATAGCTCGGCCTGGGCCATGGCATTTCACAGAAATATCATAATGACTACATACATGTAGTCTAGTTTTGAAATGATTGTTCATAGAGTATAAAAAAATAGAAAGAAAAAACTTACATGGGCTCGAGATGCAGATGCATCTGCATCTCGAACCCCTGGTCCCCTACCCTCTCCTTCTGAGTCCTTCATAGGTTGTTGTAAAAACTCGACCTGTCATCATTGACTCAAGCCCCTGTCATCGCCCCTGTCATCGCCCATCCTCGTTGCACAGTTGGTGGTGGAGGACTTTCGACATTTAATTGTGGTGGTGGCAATGAGTGATGGTGGTGGTGGCTTAAGTTGAACCAATGATAGAGAAGGGGATAGTAGCATCAATAAGAACATGTGCACATGGTCAGCATTTTCATCATCAGCCTCCATTGGAGGAGAGTTAGGGCTTTGAGGTCTGGTCCGGTCCGGTTTTTTTGCCTTTTTTGGACGGACCGGGACCGGGACCGGTCCTAGAAATTTTTAAAACTCAAGAACCGTGGACCGGGACCGCAAAAAACCGCAAAAAACTGGTCCAAACTGGTTGTAACCAGTCATGTACCGAATACATTAAAATTTGGTTTAGACCAGTAAAAAACGGACTTAACATGTGAGAATAAATTTTAGTATAACATATTATGTAAACATTAAGCCATTAATCATCAAAATCGGTTGAGAATTGAATATTCTATGCCATATTTTGTAAAATTTGAAGATTTGACATGTCGCTTTTGCGTTTTTTCTTGATTTTTTTATTTCTCAGCCAGTTTTTACCCGATTTGGATGAAAAATATATCAAAATTTAGGGAAATGTTAGGTCTACACGTCTACTGTATCGGTTTGGTCCTAGACCAGTCTTAACCGGTCCAAAAGACCGCGGTCTTTTCCGGTTCATCTCCGACAAAAATGGAAAGACTGGACCATCGGTCCTGCCAGGACCGGTCCTGGTCCTATGCGGTCCTTAGGACCGGACCTCAAAGGCCTAAGGAGAGTAGATCCAGATTCCTTGAGCAGCAATGACTTTGCGAACCTAAAAGAGTATGAGAAAGATAAAGTAAAGACGACAGAGAATGAGCTTGAGTTACAGCAAAAGAATGGAAAAGGAAAATCAGCCATGTACATGTTGCTTAAAAATGAAAAGATCATTCTGGGTAAGGGTATCAGCCTTGGCGACAACAGCAATGAGATTCATGCGCATTCCCAATTGCTTCATGATCTCAATATCTAATGGTTTTAGTCTAGCAAATGTGTCAAAAAAGCCAATATAGGGGGAGGAAATTAGACATATGTATGCCCTGTGGGTCGAATGAAGTAAAGGCAAGCATGGACCCTCAAGTCTGTTTTATCTAGTGTTTGAAGGTCCAGTTGCCGCAACCGGAAAAAAAACTGAAACCGAGTTGGACCGGGTTGGAAAAAACTGAACCAGCAACCACGGTTGTTACTGGATGTGGGTCGACTGCAGTTGCGGTTCTCTCTATTTTCACCACTAAGAAAACCATCGGAAAACCGGTTTAAACCAACTTCGACTACTGGCGACTACCTACATAAATATATATATATATTTCACTATGTGTATGTATAGATATTTTATGACAAAAAATGAATTTTGATTAACAAATTTGGTCACGTTTGCCATTCTCACACATCTCCACTCCGAGTCCACCATCACCACCAGCAATTATTTTTCCGCGTCTCATATATACATGAGACATGGCTCTGTTTGTCTCATTTACACAGTTCTAATGCATTTAAAATCATCTCAATTGGGATGAACACAACAGGACACGACTGCGTGCCACATTATGACTCCGTGTGTATATAATATATATATATATATATAATTAGTGTATTTTACAGTATGTATATATTTTAGTACAAAAAACCGGTTTGGGTCGGTCAAAACCAACCTCAACCCAGTTTTGGCAGTCATTGAATATAAGAGAACCAGTTGCGACTACGGTTTAAGCCAAAAATGGAAAAAAAACCAGACCGGACCGGACCTCAAAACACTAGTTTTCTCATGTGATTGCTGCTCTTGATGCATGTAAGCTTCATGTTCAAGTTGGTCGTCAATGAACTCAACAATTGGGAGCCATGAATTGCAGTTGTTGACATAGTCTCCAAATTCAGGGGTGTCAATAACTGTAAGTTTGACCTTGAACTGACCTTGAACTGACCTTCCTCAAGTTTAGCCTTAATAATCTCAACTTCAGTCAGTTTATCCAGCTGCTCGTAGTGGCGTCTACTGTAGTTTTTAGTAGGTGACAGTTCGGTGGAGAATAGTGATGAGGGTTGTTTTGCCAAATCCAGATTCACCTAAATGTATGGCATACTAAGGGCGCATTGGTTGTATTAGTAAACCTACGGTTACCTACCAACAACCATAATGGTGACTTGGAAGTGAGTACAACATTTTTTTGGTGGTTAGATGAAGGAGGAAAACAGGAAAGTCCCATGTCACATGTGATGTAACCCGCTGAAGACCTGACAATATGTAAAAGAATCTTTTCATATTTTATTATATTTATTATAATAAAATCAGTACAGTTCTTAAGACGCCAGCCAAGCTGGAGCCTGAGCCCATGCTCTAGGCTTTGAAAACCCAAACCCAGGCTGTAGGCCATGCTAAGCCTTATTAGATGGCCTGAAATGCCTGGGCTACCCAGCTCAGCTTGGGCCAGCTTGCAGCTTGAGGCCAAGCCTGTAACATCGCTAATCACAATGACTTGAACAAGTCAGAACAACCCATTTTATATCAACATGTCTGGATGTGGAAAAGGTGGAAAGGTCTGTAATTTCTTGTTTCTACTACCAGATGTTCATCACAATGGGTCAGTCATCTCAACTTGAACAACCCATTTTATATCAACATGTCTGGATGCGGAAAAGGTGGAAAGTTCTGTAATTTCTTCTTTTTATCATGATTATCAGGGACTTGGAAAGGGTGGAGCTAAACACCATCGCAAGATTCTTCAGGTGACATTTGTGATAGGTCATTGAATTTTTTTTTTCTGTTTTACCCATTTTGCTCATAGTCAACTTCTTCCCAAGGTCATTTGGTTACTACTAGCCTTACACAGAACATGCCAAACGAAAGACAGTGACAGCCCTTGATATAGTATATGCACTAAAATGATCAGGCTGCCAGTTTATGCTCTATGGTTTTGGAGTGTAGAAAATCTCTCCTGTTTATTGTACTATCATGATTCTTGTATCATACAACTTGAAGTCTCACAACACATTGGGCAATAATAATTATAGCATTTACATTATCTTACAAAAAAGACTAAGTCAGTTGGAGCCATTTCATCTCCCTTGTACGTTCCTCCCCATCGTCGTCACACACCTACTTCTGTCACATCTTCGAACAAACCTTCAGGATAGTCATAGGCACATCCTGTCCATGTCCGTGGACACATTTACCCGTGGACGGACCCTCCTTCAGTCTTCTCTATCATTCGATTATTACATTACCTTTCATATTATTATTGTATCACTTTATTATTCTATTTCCGCTATCTCCGCACTTCCTACTTAAACCCCCTGTAAGGAGACTACCCTTAGGTCCGACTCTAGGTATGCTTAGTTACTGATTGCTTTCACCTTTGCTACGAGCACATCACACCGCCTTCATCTCTCTCACCCTTTCATTGTTGTTGTACCTTGTTCCCACTGCACGACAGCTGATGCTGTCATGTGTCCATTCTATTCTTGTTATCTTGACACGCTGTATGCCTTCTATTTCCGCTTAGCCACACTTAGTAGTCGTATAGCTTCACATGCTTGTCACAGTAGTATATAGGTGTAAGGTGGCTATCAAAGATAGTCACCTTAGAATTCAACTTGATTCCCGGGCTCACACCTCCTCTAACACCCCCACCCTAGCAGCGATCCTCATTCTTTCCTCTTCAAATCCCTGCTAGGTGGGTTTATGTAATCATTCTATTTATAATAATGATTAACTTTGGATCCCTGCTAGTCTGATTGAGTCAGTGGCAGTCCCCCTTACATGTACGAAGCAAGAAGATATTGACTATCACGAAACTTGATGAAAGCAATGCATTGCAGCTTAAATGGTATGATTTGGATTTACATTGTCTTCAGCTGGCTCGTGAACTTCTTAGCAAAGAACTATAGATTAGATTTAAATTTTATTGTGCCGTAGCCGTATATTAATGTATTACGGCCTTATCAATGGCTGTACCATCCCATTAGACTGTATTTTTTTTCCTGTATGGTTACGGTATACGGATACCTGGGCCCCATATACCGTAGGTC
>Ga0316214_1000038_pt1 | contig 11663 bp, 10 predicted proteins | sample NRE4metagenome_FD_207797 | JGI IMG/M metagenome (GOLD analysis project Ga0316214, IMG submission 207797) | Spruce roots microbial communities from Maridalen valley, Oslo, Norway - NRE4 | ecosystem: Host-associated > Plants > Roots > Unclassified | place: Norway: Oslo | collected 2017-09-15
GCTACACAGCCATGGCTTCACACACTCGTGATATATGACCATAGCTTTGTACACTTGTGAAGTTGTGATAATGAACAGTGGTATATGACCATTCTCGTGATATCCATATCGCCAGTTTAAGAAGTTGTGATAATTTACCAATGTTGCTTGCGCTCGGGCTACTTGACCATAATTGTTTCACTTATGATATCGTACAATTATTATTGGTGTTTCGATGTTCTGGAACAGGGATCTGTCATGGGCATGGGATACCACCATTGCCGCACAATGCACTTTCATGCGAGATTTCACTTGCAGTGTGATAGCCAATAATTACCATTTGGTGTTTTGGTGTCATGGAACAAGTGTCTGACATGAGCATGGGACACCGGGGCGAAATCTCATTTGCAGTACGACTGCAACCATCCACACGATGTCTGCATATTGAGAAAAAAAGAATTGATATTTGATATCCTATTTGAACTACACATTTCTCCCGGCCCCAGCCACCAACACTTGCCTACTGCCATTCTCCCAGTGCTTGTTCACGTACGGCTTGTTGACTCTTCAGAAGATATCGCGATGTGTTGGCCGTCGATTTCGTTTTGACGGCATCAGGGAAAATTTGCCTATAATCATGTCAATGACTCGGAGCCCTAGACACAAAATATACTTGTCACGCCTACTTATTCCACCATGCCAATAAAATTTTGACACGCGCTTTAGCTTCTTGACCCTCGGGAACTTCAAGGTAATCAACGATGAAGTTATAGAGGTCTCGGTAGTCAATCCCGGCATGCTCTTCGGTCCAAAGGGGGGCATCCGACAGCGCAAAATGCAACTAGAACAACATTAGAACAACATCATACAACCGAAATTGGCTATACTCACCTGGACACAGACATATGCAATAGCACGGGGGGTTACCTTACTCATCCCAAGTATAGCTGCTACACTCTTTCGCGCAGGCTTTTTCTTCGACAATTTCCTACGTGGCGCTGGGACCGGAGTGTTTTCGTCGGCAGGCAGTGCAATATCGGCCATAGCTGAGGACGGGGAGGTGAAAATATGTAAGAATGTCTAAAAAGCTATCAGGAATCTAAACACAGAAGTAAAGGCCTCGAAGCATACCTGAACAAGGAGTGGGCTCCTTAAGAAACCCTTCTCTACATTCCCTGGATCACCTTCATAATCGACATAAAAACAGCGGACGAAGAAACTCTTGGCAAAATCAAATCCTTCATCAAGGTTGCAGTCACGGAGTTTGGCTCGAACACTTGATTATGTTTAAGAATGGACTTGAAACATGACACGAAGATGACCCACTTTTCGTCAGTCCAATCATACTCTATGGGGCAGAGTAATCGGCCGGTCGTTTCGTGTTGGATGCCACGGTTGCCTCGAGATGAAATGTCGAGCGCTGTGTTAGTAGGAAATGCCTTGTTGAGCCAGTTGGCAACTGCTTCCCTAACTGACAAGATATCATCGCCACGAGCATCGTTGGCACCTTTTTGAAGCTCGAATTTAATAGTCAATAAAGGAAATAACTAAGCGGAATATCAGTACTCACTCCACTGTAAAACTCATTCAAGTCATTTGGATCAGCGTTGTCTAGATAGTCTTGCAACTTAGGGACGAAACGAAGAAGCTCCTTGACAGCAGCGTGGCTCCGTTCCCAACTATAAGTTCTCATTAGCAAATTACCGGCCTTCTCAACAAAGGTCACCGACTCTCTTTTCTTGACATCAATTTCATCTTTTTCAAGGTTTGCGAATTCCTCGTCCTCCTCGCCAATTACGCCCTCACATAGCTGGCAATATAAGTCATGCTGATGAATGATTGTTGATACGTCATCAAACAGGGTGACGAGCTTGCGTATGCCACGTCCCAGTTGTGTCCTGCTGGTAGTTTTCCTAAGATTTTATTTCGGTGAGTACATAATATTGTATGAGGAAACATTTAGACGGACCTTCGTTTGGCTTGGCTGTTTGACTTTTCCAGATCTTCACGAGCCTGGCTGTAAAGCCGTTTGTAACGACTGAGCTCTGTCTGGCTGCTGGACTCTATCTCATTATCGAGGTCTTGAAAAGGTGAAGGTCCACGTTGAAGTGATAGGCTGTTACTAGCGGGCCCCGTTGATGACTGTCCGGCCGAGGCTGTATCATGAACATCAATTAAGGACCCGGTTGTCAGAGGATAATGCATACCCGTGGGCATTACGGTGGGTTGAGACCCGTTGGTCACTGGTCCTCGACTTGACATGGTAGGATAATGCATACCCGTGGGCATTACGGTGGGTTGAGACCCGTTGGTCACTGGTCCTCGACTTGACATGGTATGGCTGAGCACGATGCTTTGGATAGATGGTAGAGGTGTTGGGATGGAGAGCAAATGTTGGGATGGTTGTGAGTGGTTCTTATAGGCAAGGAACCTGTCAATGACTCTTCGATCAGCTAAGAGTCATTGTGAGTCAGTAATTAGAATTTTATTGACTCATCGACGAGCTGACTCCACTCCATAAACAAGCAGAATATATAAAAAAAGACCAAAAAAAATTGCACATCCGTCTTTAACAGTCGTTGCAGCTCCCGTTCCCATGTACGTGAACCTGATAGTAAATATAATCAGTTGATTTTTAAAAAGGAAAAGAAACTACATTATTGATGCGTCTCGAGCCTCTGCCACTTGGAGTTGACGGTTTTGATGTAACCCATCATGAGGAAGAAGAGGAAGATGATGACTCCTGAGAAAAGCATCGTCGCCAAAATTAAAAAACAGGTGAAAAGTTCGTAATCTAAAAAAAACCCTTATGATTGAGGGCGTGGCTGTCATTGTGGCTGGTATTGCTGTGTGTGATGCTTTCGTGATGGTAGGAGTGGCCGTGGTGGTGGCCGTACTTGTAATCTACTCATTTCTAAGTAACATTAGTTCAATAACTAAATTAAAAAAAGACATACCAGTGGCTCGAGACAGAGATATGTCGTCATGGCAGTTGGCTGCTACGGCGGTGGTGGTACCCGTAGTGGTGTCTGCGTAGTCAATTTATTTGTAAATAAACATTAGCAAAAGTCAACGAAAAAGAAAAGAAAAGAAAAGTACCTAGGGCCAAAACGACGATACATCGTTGCTTTTTTCATGACCAGGCTAGGGCTTATGGTATGGAGATAGACGACGCCAAGATTAAACCCAATGGACGACGCGAAGTCTAGTCCAAATTATGAGTGACGCAAAGTCTAACTCATGGTTAAGAGAAGGAGTTGTGGTGGAGAAGAAATGACTCGAAACTTTACTTATCTAGATGAAACAACAAACATGAACAAATGTAAAGGGCGGTTAATGGCCTTGGAAGCCCCCTGGAATCCATCATAATGCATTATGATGGATTCCAGTAATGGGTATTGCTAAATTTGGCTAGTGCAACTTCGGAATCTTCCAGTGTGTGTGAGGGGCTTTATTTTATTACCCGGGTCCTTTTCCGTGCCAGCCCGAGCAGTTCTTGTTCATATTGTTCACTTTTCGCTTACTGCAACGCTATTCCACCCTCAACTATGCTGACGACTTCTTCCCTTTCACCCGAAGACTCTGCCCTCGAAATGAGGGAAACGTTCAGTCATCAGACCCTCATCCTCACTGCGCTCACTGCTATCAACAGTCCAGCTCAACATCCGTCATTCAACACTAGTCAAGTTAATAAGGAAAGGCTTCAATATATGAAGGAGAAGTCCGCCCACACTCCCGTCATTGATGCAGCCACCACAATTCTTGTTACTGATACGGAGATTCTCGCAACTATGGCCCGTGGAGCCCATGCTACACATAGCATTGTTGCCCTCAAGGAAGTAAAGGAAGAAGATCAAGGGTACAATAGAGATCTAGATGACCTGCTCCCTGACTTGGACACTGGCAGATTATTGAGTACAATCGATGCGCTTGAACCAGACAATTTTGGCATGGCGGAAATTGGCCTTGCGAATGATGAAGCTTCGATCGATGAAGGCCGACTCGGAGTGTCTGACAAAGACGTTTTCATTTCATTCCCTAATATCAACACAGAAATTCCCATCGAAGGTAGTGACTCTACCTGTAAACCAATCACTATGGGTCCCGGACATTGGAACGATATCATGAAATCGAAAAGCGGTTTTATTATTGAGTCTACTCAGTAAGTTCTTAAATATGTGTTGATTTCTTAAACTTATAACAAACAGCGTGTCGTTCTCGAACCATGTGGCGACTGTTCAGGACTATCTAAACTGGTACAGGGGGGTCAAAAATGACACTGAGCGGAGGGATGGATCCACATGGTTCGGCGAATATATCATTTCTTCTTGTTGGCACAAGATGGAGCGGCGGATCGGTCATTGGGCCGCTGTTGGCTTGATGTATAATTTGTCTCAATTAACAGGTTCTCTGTCATTCTTGACCGTCAACGATGAAGCTCCTGCTACGAAGCGACCAGATTTCAAACTCTCAATGTATCTTAAATCCATGGGTAATGGCGAATCTTTAGCGAAAATCCTCGCGTTTTTCGAGTATGTCATCCCGTCCGATGCTATCCTTCCAGATCTCTCAAAGGGCGGTTCCACCAAATCAAAGATTGTGCTCCCCTGTTTGCAGCGACTATGCCATGAGCGTTCTTACAACTTATACAACAAGGAGACGGCCATAGAGTTCCACCACCTTCTCGTTGCAACCATGTTATGCTATGCTCGTTCCCTTCGACGCCTGCGCAATGCATATGAGAATCGGAGGGAAGAAGAATCCAAGAATAGCCAGGCGAAAAAGGAAACGGCGAAGAGGGATGCCAAGATTAGAAAAGAGGAGAAGAAGGGGTTGAAGGCGGCCTTCAAGCGTCAACGCGCCCAGGAAGCAGATGGATTTGAAAGCGCGATATCTGCATTGGATGAGTTTGTCACACTAGCGGGAGTAGAGGAGGATAGGAAGGAGGAGGAAAAGCAGATGGGAAAGAGTATGTTGTCAGAAAACCGGACCTTCAAGTTTCCTTCCAAGTCTGTCATGAACACAACACCATCACCTTCTGATAAGGCAACATTTGACATCATTGATCATGCCGCTCGCAAAAACCAGACCTTCAAGCTTCCCTCCGAGTCCGTCACGACACCATTGCCTTCTGATAAGACAACATTTGACATTGCCATCGATGAAGCCGCTCGTGGAGTCTTCATCACTAGTCGTATCCTCAATGCTATCTTGGTTTCCGGGGCGTTTAAACGTCATATTAAACTCTTGGTGGAGCAGCGTTTCCTCGCAATACCGTCTGACCAGAACCAAGGGGTATTTTACTTATTCTCGCAGACGAAGGATATACCGTGGCAACAATCTCGCAGGACTGAAACTGGCTCGGGGGTGTTTCGGCCTCATAGGGAGAGCGGCGTCTGTGGCAACTCAGAAACTGGACTCGGAGACACGACGAATATCTCTGAAGTGGACCTTGAAAGGGACCAGGATCCATTTGTAATCGAACAAAATGATGAGATCATCATGGCAATTCAAGGATGGGCGAAACTTTTCGTCCAACACTTGCATGCAAAGAACATCTTAGAAACTTTTGCTAGGCATGGAGGGGAGGAGATTCCAATCGAAATTAAGGTGTACGGTGTCAGTCCGCCTGAGAACCCCCTGCCATTGCCTTCCTGGGAGGATCTCAATAAGGTAATAGCGTCTTCCCTCCAGGACAAGACCACGGAGGAGCAGGATAAGATGATTAATGTCTTCAAGAATCACTTTCAAGCTCATGAAGCTCGTGAGATGACTGACTCGCAATCCAATGGTAACGACAGGTTGATAGGCAAAAATAACATATTCAGAGTGGTTTGTGATATCATTGCGAAGAAAGCGGAGAATAGACCTAGGTATTACAATATGCATTGCGAGGCTGCCTTGGCAAGTCTTGTAGATGCATCCAGATCTCCCGCGAAGGTACCATTTTACGTCAACAAAGAAATTTCTGCCGAGTTAAACGTAAGCTATTCAATTTAAAGTTTTTTCTATCCTTCAGCTCACATGTATACATACAGAAATTGGATCTAAAGGAAGTGGCAGTTTCGAAGCTCTGTTGTCCTGCTTGTTGGGATTATTTTGATATCTTGTCCAAAAAGCAGAGCCTGGGATCACCTGGGGAGACGAAGTACAGAATTCGCGGCCGCCATTCCACCCTCTATCCTGTGCAACTTCCCAGCTGGACAAGCCCTGACATTGCTCAAGGGTTAGTCAGACGGTTTGACAAGTATCTGCGCGATGAATTTGAAGTCATGTGGAGTCAACATTTGGAAAAGGAAGCGAAACCCCAGTGGCCGTTGGAAGTCACAGTCGCAAAGTCTGGCCACGCACACAATCCCTCTTTACAAAGTGTCTCGAGCGCCATAACGAATGCATCTCAGGACTCAGCCGAAAGCAATGTGGATGATCTTGTTTATGTGCCCAGTGTCGATGCGTGACTCATCATGATCGTGTACTCAGGCTAAGGGAGGGTGAAGCATAGTAGTGTACCGTACCGTGACATAGCTTCAAGTTGAAGGAGAGATACTAGTATTTGAGACGCGTCTTTTTTTAATGAATGTATGTGCCAGTGACTCTAACTTGAATGACTGAGACGGACAGGAGCTTGAAAAAAATATGATTAGTACTGTAATGGTGATCAGCATATATTTTCCAAAGACTCGGAAGACCGCAGATATTACTACATGCGTATTATAGTAGGTGACGACTCATGAGAACGATAAAGTCATACAGCAACTATTTATTTTCAGAAAAAAAAAGACCGCAGATATTACATGAACCCAGCTAAACTTATGACGGGCATAAAAAGACGATGAGGAACCAGGGCTGCACGTCCAAAGTAATTAAAAAATTGCTGGCAATAATACTTTGTGGCAGCCTCCTCAAACCCAGTTGCCTGACTTCCGGGGATTTCCTGATAAGATCGATCTGCAAGCTTGAAGATTGGAGGCTTGTCGCCCTTCCAAGACTGCATCACCCGAACCAAAGAGACTAAAAAAGGAAGGCATTCCTCGATGCCATCCGCGACCAATCCACAATTGCGATCTGGAAGCGATCTGGACAGGATAGGATTGACGGGGAAGCATCCTGAAACCATCGCCTGTCTCTGTATCAGCTGCAAATCATTCAAAGTGTCCAGGTTGGCGCAAGCGCAACGGTCCAGTGACAGGAGTTCGTAAGCAAAATTGAGCTGATATAGTTCCCAAAGAACTCCCCGAACAATGTGGTCGGCAGGTAACACACCGGGGGGATACCTGTTGCCTTGCCAGGTGACTGGTTCCCCCGCAGTGCTTCGTGTCTTTACATCTAGAAAAAGGTTGGACTTTGGGGTCAGCATAGCCTGAATCTGATGGCGACGCTTTGCTGCCTTGGTGTCGCTCTTTTCTTGCATGGTACTGAGGTCAGTTGCAAGAAGGTCACGCCAGTGCTGGCCTGACATGGCCAGAGACGTCTCATTTGCAACACGCATCAACCAAGCCTCACGAATTCGTAGCCATGATTCAACAAACCTGGCCTTTTTCTCGTCGCTGGCTGGGGATACGAAAAGCCCAGGATCGGGGAAGGCGTAGTGACCGAAATGCTTTGAAGTTTTGGAAGCTTCGACGAGACGAGAGGGAGACTGATCAACAGCCTGTAGCCCAGCACTCCAGGCAGGAATTGGGAATGGGGAGAGAGGGCTGTTTAAAGGTAGAAATTTGTTGCGACCGGTGACTTGAGTTGGTAGGGGTTTTGACGCTTGAAAATAAGATAGTAAAAAAGTGTACTACAAAAAAAATGGAATGGACTCACAGGGTGCTCCCAACACTACGCGTCGTTTAGGCTCTGGATCGTTTGAAAGTGGTTCATCATGGAATGGATCCTTAAAAACCAGCCATTTCCGTGAATAACAGTGGATGGCGTCATGCTTCTCTCGAGTGTTCATATAACCACGGAATATCACGGGGAAAGGGGGATCATGCGAAGAAATGCACAGAGAGTCCATAGGATCGAGAGGGGTAACGACAGCTAAAACGTTGTATGGAAAGGGACCTGTCTTCCAAGGCTGGATAAACCAGATAGGTAAACCCGCTCTATGAAAATATTGAGCAATGTATGGCATATTTGTGAACGCCCCGACACAATTTGCGACGGTGGTTGCTGGAGGTTGGTGTCCATCCATGCGTGGTTTGTATATTTCCAGGTAATCGAGTAAGGCGTACGTTTCAAGATATAAGCGTTGGAATTCAGCGATTTTGAACCACATAAGGCCAAATGGAGACTTCAAGGAACCCACACGAATGAGAGAGTCATCCATTGCCCTTACAAGTAGGGAGAGGAGGGAATTGGGTGTTGACTTCTTTTTGTAACTTTCAACCCTCTCTTTTAATTCTTTCGACATATCCTGTAGAGCCCAGTATTTTGTAGTGGACAACTGACCCATCCCATCCAAAACACCATTCTCTAAGGGGAAAAAATCAGAGCGAGTCGGGTTCCACCACATGATTGAAAGAGGATCCCATTTGTCTTTTGGCTTCCTCGGGATTGCGCCAAGATGGGGATATTCAAGCAAGAACGGCTGAGGCCAAAGCGTATGATCGTCGGGACCATAGCGAAAATCGGAACGAAGGAAAATGTCTCGCCTCTGCAAGGGAGGAAGGTGAATCTGATCTTGATTAGGCGTAGTACAGACGAATTGTTGAATGCCTGCGGCAACCTTCCCATCGAAAGGCCCAATAGGTACTGTCACGGTGTAGATGAGGACAAGTATTGCATGGCAAATAAAGGTGGACGTACAGTATGGATTTCGTTTCGCAAGGAGGTCAGAATTAGAGATAGTTGACGACATCAAATCTGGGAATACAAAGTAAAAAAAAGTAACTTAATATAAATGAATGCCTTACCAGGAGTAACCTATAATTCTAGTTGAGAAAGAGATTTTGACTAGAAATCGGAATTCAGATCCAAAATACATGACAAATGAAAAAAAAACATTCACTGTGATACAAAGGGGACATGATGGGACGCTGCAGTGGCAATCCGTAGGGACAACGCAAAGTCAATCCATGAACTTGAGAGACGCAAAGTCTAACTCAAGTTTACCGGACGCTGCAGATCAGAATTCCTAGGGACGACGCAAAGTCTAATCCCTGAACTTGAGCGACGCAAAGTCTAACCCAAGTTAATGAATGAATAAAATAACTTACTGGGCTTTTAGACATGATAGGCACAGTAATCAGAGGATGAATGTATACGTAGAGAAAAGCCTGAGTACCGTGACTTCAAGTTGCCAGTTAACACATGATGCGGCTGTGTCAACTGCTCTGCCACCATGCTCCTCCTTGCCTACAGACGAGTTTTTCACCTTCAACCACGACATAGACTTTGCGTCAGTCATGGTCTGGACTTAGACTTCGCGTCGGTCCCCTTTCAATTTACATTCCTCAGGCGAGTCCAGCATTCTCTATCAACGAGAGTGTATCTCTCTAGGTACATATGCATTTAAAATCATGAATTTCCGATCTTGAATCATGATTTATTACAGTTGCGTCGGTCCCCGGCCATGCTGGATCATCGATTTACATTCCGAGTCCCCAAGCGATCAATCCTAGTCCGGTGTCCTCTAATAACGAAAGTGTATCTCACCAGGTAAGTATACACTTTCAAAATCCCGCATTTCAGAGTCCTGAGTCATGACATATGACAGCCTCGCTATCATTTACTTGCCAAGTTATGACTTAGACTTTGTGTCGGTTGTGCTCTGACCTAGACTTTGCGTCCGTTCAATCTCATAGCTACATGTCCCCACCTCATGCCATTAAAGAAGACATTTTCGACCCAATGTAATCGGAAATCTAAATCGTCTTTATTCTCTCTGTTTGCGTTATTTTCTCGCCCACTTCGACAAGCAACGAAAATGATGATATTGTGTGTGTGGATAGGATCCGATGGGTAGGGCATCGAATTGTTCGTTCTTTTGATTTTACTGACAACCTATAGACACGAATTTCTTCCCAACAATCCCAGCCATCTGATAGGAAGGACGACGTTTGGGTCGTTGCTACTCTCTTTTTAAATGGTTTAGAGCCCACATGCCGGAGGTTTCACCAATGCAGGATCAATGTGATACCGGTATCCTTCGTAGAAATGAAGTTGTCGTTGGGCAATCAAGCGAGGGTGCATAAATCATTACTAGTAGAAAGGAGAAAATCAAAGTGAACTCAAACGCGTTGTAAACAAATCACCGTGACATGAGCAACATAGTCACCCCATAATATCAGCCGCTGACTCGACCTTTGTTTTTCTGATTTGAAAATTGCCATTGGATGTTAGTCGCAGTCAAAGCATCTTGTTGCCAACCACACACCGCGGTTTTCACTCTTCTGTCACAACACTTTCCCCAAATATCACCATGCCCTTACGTTGTGGGCACAATTGCCCTAAGAATTTCGAAACGTCTCGCAAAGCCTCGCTAACCCACCATCAAGCTCAATGCCCAGCCTATTCAGCACAAAAAGCCGCAGCCGAACATCTAAGAGCCATCCGATCCAATCATAAGAAGCAGCGAATGGTGGCACTCAAATCATTGGTATGTCCAAGTCAATGTTCTCACCACCGGCGCCTGATCCAACATTTTCCAGGCTCGCAGGTCGGGTGGTATGGGCGAAACATCCGCTGATGTCGACTTTCTTAAAGTCAATCTGCCAGCCATGACAGAACTACCATCCCAGATGAGCCCTATGCAGCCGGCAGATTGGCGTACACCATCCCCCATGCTCCCAGATCCGCCATTTCCAACACAGCCGGCCAGTGGAATTCAAACATCACCGCCTTTGCCTCCTCTGACCCAAGCAGGTCGCCCCATCCGTAACTATCAACTACCAAAGAGGTATCATCCAGATCCCTTGCCTGAACCACCTCGTCCCGCTATTCAACTGGATAATGCGGGAGCTCCGAGTCCACGCATACTTCCCCGCATAAATCTGATTGTTCGGGATACCTTCAAGACAATTCTGAATAGTTTTGGCATTTGGCGCGAATATTGGCATCGCCCGTCATACGATCCCGATGCTTTTGTTTCCGTCGCCGACCTTGCTCAACTTCACCATTCGTCGCATTCCGTTGAATCTCCCAACCTACTGCCAGACCGCGGCTACCGCAACAAATCAGTTTCTTTGATGATGAATTGGCAAAACGATGGAGACACTACCAAATCCGATGGTTCAATCAACAAACTTGTCAATGAGGTTTTGCTGCACCCCGACTTTCAATTATCGGACCTCAAAGGATTTAGCGCGCGCAGAGAGAATAAAATAGCAGACAAAGCTGACGCCAAATCCACACTGCTAACTTCTTTTTCTGAGGCCAGTGTTGACATTGAAGTGCCTTCTGGTGACAAAAATATACCATCCGCGAAGTTTTCTGTTACAGGACTCCACTATCGTCCTCTTCTGTCCATCCTTCGTTCTGCGTTTGCTGATCCGCTGGCCACCAAGCTCCATCTGTCGCCATACAAGATGTTTCACAAATCACCAATCAGTGGTGTGGAACAGCGCGTATACTCCGAAATGTACGATTCCGATGCCTTTATTGAAGAACATGATCGGGTACAGCGTGCTACCCTTCCCCCTGATGATCCTGACTGCAAACGGGAAAAGGTCATTGCTGCTATGATGTTTTGGTCTGAT